>ERZ1036412.1227-NODE-1227-length-8785-cov-19.161970_pt1 | contig 8785 bp, 10 predicted proteins | sample MGYA00514218_ERZ1036412 | MGnify/ENA primary metagenome ERZ1036412 (study PRJEB33795, sample SAMN09464944) | human gut metagenome | host: Homo sapiens | place: USA: Stanford, California | collected 2016-11 | study: EMG produced TPA metagenomics assembly of the... | reverse complement strand
ATGCTAATATTTTACCATAAATCCCAGGGTTTTCGAAGCCTGGGATTTATTTTTTAGATTATATACCACATTAACATAAAAAAAGGGGCATCGCACTAATTTCTTAGTGCGACAGCCCCTAGCCTCCTTTGCAAAAAACTCAGTCAAAATCATAATCATCCGGGTCTAATCCTGCTTCTTCCAATGCCTCAGCTCTGTCATCAGTATCCATAAGTTCTAATTCATCTACATCCAGTCCTGCTGCCATAGCATCAATCTCAAAATCCTCTTTTGTGTCATCCTCGAAGTCTCCGCCATCTCCAAATAATGCTTCATGTTCTTCCCTGCTGGTACAAAGCATTTCTTCTGCATACATCATTTCTGTGCTATCTATTTCTCCATCGCCATTTAAATCCATCCAATTTCTCATTGCCATACCTCCTGTAATCAAGAATTATCAAGGTTATTTGTTTCTTTCTGATTATATAGTACTACTTATGCTGTCCTATAATCATCACTTGCATATCGAATCTTTGTTCTTTTACCTGATTATTCATCATATTCTTCAAGTTACTGTTCTATTTTCTCTTCTCTGTAATCAATAATATCCGCTATCATAAGTACTATCTCTGACACTGCCACTAATATTAATCCAGTCTTTGCAAGTGTCTTTCCAACGGAATCATCTGTTTTCTTTGCCGCCTCAGCACTTTTTCCAAGCAGACCTATCAATCCTATATTTGCCAGTCGCTGTAAATTCCTATTTATAGATTTATTTTCTCTATGAATTTCTCTTAATATTGTTTTATTTGTCATGGTAATCATCCTCCTTATTTTTAACCAACCATATCTTTTACTATATGCATATTCTCTTCCTGCCCATTATCTACAGGCTGCATTTTTGTCACTTCACTATGTTCTGGAACTTCCATTATATCTTCAATTTCCGCCAGATTATCTTCACAGGTATCAGCCAGGGATTCACAATCAATGTAATCTGTCAATGCATACAGGCAGTTAAGTTCTTTCGTTTTTGCCTTCTTCTCAAGTCTCAACTCTTTAAGCCTCTTAAATACCTTATATCCCTGCGCGACATTGCAATTAGCATCTTCTGTTCCCAAAAGAATATTTTCAATCTCAGCATCTATCTCTTTGATGTCTATCTGTAGATTTGTTATATAATGTCCGGCATTTCTATAAAACTCTGCCTGCTGTCTTGCAAATGATAACCAGTCATTTTCTTTCCCATCAAACGGAGTGTAACTTCTTTCTTCTGCCATTGTTTCTTCACCATCCTTTTCATCAAATGTTGGTTCAATGCTGTATCTTTGCTTTGTATCTGAACTGTCGGAAGCTGTTCTATGTAAATCAGCTCTTTGCAATCTCCTGTCTTTGAGCACGCAATTTTCAAACAACTCTTCGTATTTTCTAGGTTTATACTTTCTTGTTTCCAATCCTTTGATACTTTTTAATGCCTGCTTTGCTCTGGTGACATTAGCATTCGTTCCAAAACCGGTTTGAAAATATTCAATTCTCTGCAATTCATCCTTGATATCCCTTCTGTTTTCCCTGCATACTCTCAGCAACTCAACCAGATCAGCAGCTTCATCATCATTAGTCTCACATAATTCGATGTAGTGAAGGATATCGCATATCTTCTGGTCTATATCTGAATGCTTTTTCGACAACTCCTCCCTATAATCTTTCAGTCCCTCTACAAGATATGTAAAATGTGTAAGATATTCTATCCAGTCCATTTCTGACAGGTCATACGATGCAACATTTTTCTCAATCGGTTCTGTTACCTCATCATATGTTAGTTCTTTTATTGGTGAAATATATTCATCATCATTATTTTCCTGTTCTTCTACAGGTAATGCACCGGAATTGTCGTCTATTTCATCACTGCCTGATACTGTCCCGTTCATATCTTCCTCTGTTTCTTCAATCGGAACCATACAATAAAATGATGCTTTCTTGCCTACACATATACGGCTGTTCGCCTGTGCAAATGTAAATACTGTTGCGTCCTGTTCTCCCGCCACAGCTACCAACTGATCTGCTTTATCAGTCCTATAATAGTTACCACTATAATCCATTATGTAATATAAAGAATCCGTTCCCATAGGCACCTCCTATTCTAATGTTCCATCATTTCTGCATACTTCGTAATATTCACACATAATGCAGCATCCTCTACATTCCTTAGCATGTAATACTGTTTTTCTAATCCAATACCATAACCTTGCCACTCTGCCACCTCACCTGCTCCAAAAAAATAAGAACCAGTAAGAGTTTATCTCTTATCTGATTCTTATTATAAAAACTATGGTGTCCCATAAACACACCTTGCATATCGAATTTTTGTTCTTATTTTTTATATTGTTTTATCAATCTGTCGATTTCAGCATTCATCATTTCAACCACATTTTGTGGTCCTGCAAGCGTTACTCCTTCACCAAGACCTATAATCCACGCCAGAAATTGCCTGCTGACTGCAACCTCCACATTGACTACAAAGCGTTTATCATCCAATCTGATCATGGATACCTCTTTGCCAAAACGGTCTATCATTACACCCGCAAAAGAATTGTCGCACTCAATGCGCACCCACTCTTCTTTGCCTCCATACATGCCAAACATTTTTCTGGCGTATGCAGCCATATCAAATGATTTAAATGCCTGCCTTCCTTCTCTTCCTTTGCCGTTTGACTTGATATAAAGCATTTTATCTACACGAAAATGCTTTATTATCCCCTCATTGCTGTCATATGCAATTAAGTAATAATTCTCATCATCCCAGGACAATGACCATGGACTGACCTCGTAAAGTGCTCCATCATGGCGCAGTTCCATCTTCTTGTCAACGTTCCATTGAAAATACTGGAATGTTATCCTCGAATTTTCTGCTATTGCTGTATGTATCCTGTCTACATTGTAATAAATGCTCTCATTCATCGTCTTTACACGACCAGCAACAAATACCTGCCTGTGTAACTGTGATGCTTCATATTTGCTTGCCAATCCTTCTATCTTTTTTATAAGCTCATTTGACTTCTTGGCTGTGATAAATTTTGCCGACTGCACAGAATCAACCAATAATTTTAATTCTGCAAGTTCAAACTGTCTGTTCCCTATATGATAGGAATATGTCCTGTCTTCCTGCGTTCCTATAACATCCAGACCATACACTCTTAAATTTTCAATGTCATTATATAAGCTTTTGCGTTCCGCACTTATGTCATACGCAGCGAGTGCTTCAATAATCTCCGGCATGGTAATACTGTGCGTTTCATCCGTCCGCTCCAGAAGAATTTTCATAAGATATATCAGTTTCAATTTCTGATTTGATGATTTAGGCATAATGCACCTCCAAACTTTCAGATAAAACCAAAAACTTCTCTTATATGATACCATAAATAACCATATAAGAGAAGATATATAATTACTGCAAGTCCTAATGTCTGTACACCATTATATTTAATCTGCCTATGCTACTTTGCAGAGCAACATATCACAATTAAAACCAGTACTACAATAGCAATTATCAATAAAACAGGCTGGGTAAATAACCATAATACTGCGAATAACAATACAAAAAATCCTACAAACTTACCTATTGCAGCTATTCCGGAATAATCCCCATCACAAGCAGCAATAATTGAACCGACTACAAATATTAAAATAAACGCTAGTATATGCATAACTGCCACCTCCGTAAAAGTTCATGCTTTAACTCATGTATCTGTTCCTTATGCTTTATTTATAGCACTTTGTACTGTCCAATAATCATCTCTTGCACATCGAATTAATGTTCTGTATTTCGATAAAACTGTACAAAAAAAGGACGCAGAATCTCTTCCACGTCCTCACATCTATCTGGCTTTATCTTCTCTTACCTTCGGTGCTGTGTCCCTGATACCATATACTGTGAACCGGTTATCCAAATCAACATTTGTCTGATGGTTAAAGATGTTAAGCGAACCATTTACAAAAAGCTCCAGTGACAATGCAATGTCGATATACAACTTTATCACACAGCGGTCAATGATTGACTTCTATCTAGAATTTAAGCTGTCCCCGATGCACTGCTATCTGAAAGAATCTCAAATGGCAGTCCGATATACCTTTGTGTGCTCCATATTAATCTTACATATTAGATAAATGCATGTAAAATTTCTTTTACATAGCTTAATTGCGGTCTATTTAGCTTGTTTCTTGACTACTCAGGAAAAATATTTCTACCCTCGCCCCACCTGTATTTTCAGAACTTGAAAGTTTAATCCCTCCGCCATATTTTTCAGCCACAGTTTTTGCAAAAAATAGTCCCATCCCATAATGGGCTTCGCCATTTCTACTTGTGTCATCCATAAAAAACTGCTCTGTGCCATGCAATAATGCTTCTTTTGTAAATCCTGATCCGCTATCCTCCACAATGAATGTCAGCCGGCCATCCTGCTCCTTTGCGTCAATATAAATGATTCCATTTTCTTTTGTATGCTCCACTGCATTCTGAATTACATTCATTACGGCTCGGAACATTGGATCATAAGCAATCGTTACCTTTTTATCACTTTGTTCCGCCTTCCAATCTATCTTCTGGTGATAGATTTCTGCCAGTCCGAGCGCCTGTTCCTTTATATCTGCGAAAAAATCTTCTAACCTCACCGTTGTATAGGTAACATCACTGCAATTCCATGATTTTGTGACATCTATCAACTGTTTTACATAACTTTGTATCTGTGTTGTGCCGTTCAAAACATAAGTGATATTATTCTTCTGTTCTGTGGTCAGTTCAGTCTCTGAAAGTAGTTCTGCATTTCCCCGTACAATCGTAAGAGGTGTTTTAATATCATGCGCCAAAGCAGACATCTGTTGTTTCTTTTCCTGCTCTGTTTTCCACTGCTTTTCTAAAGATTCTCGCAATGCATCTCGCATATCATCGATTGCCGATAAACAGTCATCAAACTCTTTGATACCGGAACAGGATGTCTCATATTCCAGATTTTGATCCTTTATTTGTCTGATTGCGTCTAATACAGGCTGCATCTGCTTTTTGATTCTTTTTCCAAAACGTATGGACGGAATGATGATAATCGCTACTGCTCCAATCACAGACATAATACTCATCACATTCTGAGGTCCTATAAAATGCTCCCTCAAAAAAGCTGAATGATATTGAGGTGTCAGGCAATATTGCAATACAACATATTCATTTTCCCTTACAATTACTTTATAAAAATATTTCCCGGATGCGTTTCCGTACTTTGCAGCATTCCATGCTATCTGTTCGTATTGTTCTGACAGATCTCCACCTATTTTCTCTCCATTCTCTGAAAAGATTACATAATCACAAAGTGCGGGAATCATCTCAGCAGTCACTTTATCTGCACGTAGAATCGTATCATATGCTTCATTAATCTTTTGCTCTGCATAATTCGCCGGATAGATGCAGCCCACACTAATCAAAAGGCAAAGCAGCAGCCAAGCAACAATCACCAAACCAACTAATGATCCAAGCATGACCAGTACATATCTCATAAAAATCCTGCTGAGTGTATTGCTTCTCTTTACTCTTCCCATTTATATCCAATCCCCCAGACTGTTTTTATCGGCATATAATCATAATCCGCAAATTTTGCTCTTATATTTTTGATATGCGTGATTATAGTACTGTCATTACTCTCATTGTCAAAGCCAAAGACCGCTTCCAATATCTGTTCCTTCGAGAAAACCTGTCCTCTGTTTTTAGCCAGAAATTCACAGATTTCGTACTCTGCTTTCGTAAACGGAAGTTCTTTATCATCCATCAACAGTTTCTTTTGAGACATCTGAATGCAGACTCTCCCTAAAACCATCCGGACAGAATGTTCCCTGTGCTCTCTCCGTAGATGTGCATTGATCCTTGCCCGAAGTTCCATCACTCCAAATGGCTTTGAAATATAATCATCTGCTCCTAAAGAAAGTCCGTTTACCAGACTGTTTTCCTCCGTTTTTGCCGTAAGAAACAAAATCGGACAATCCACAAGTGCCCTGATTCTTTTGCATAATTCGAAGCCATCCATTCCAGGCATCATAATGTCCAGTAAAATCAGGTCATAACGATGTAATTCTTCCATATTAATTTTTAGTGGATTACTTACTTTGGTAACCAGATGTCCATCCTTATTCAAAATGCTTTCTATCATTTCCAAAATTGCCGGTTCATCATCAACTGCCAGTATTTTTGCCATAGTTTCCCTCGATTCTATTCCGATATTCTGTTTCCTTCCCAGTGGTTTACCCACCAAAAATAGTATACCATACTAATCCCTGTAAATATTAAGAAACCTGGTATGAATGACAACCATTCACCTACACTAGTTTCTCCCAATACAGATTGCAGATAAGTATATGGTACTCTACCCGTCCAGCAGACAAATACATATTTCCACACATAATCTCCAAGTCCGGTAAGCATCAGTGCACTAATTAGTCCTGATATAATCCCTGCTCCAATGGATACCCCTTTTCCAAACTGAAAAGCCAGAATCAGCTGCCACAGATAAAGTGGAACACTGCTTCCCCACAGCAGCACTGCTGCAAATATACATCCTTTCATGATTCCGATGTCGCTTGATGCGATTCTTCCAAATCCAATTCCGAATATGATTGCTGTCAATAGGATAGAGCACAGACACAAAACCAGTAGCATCAACAGTTTCGATAAAAATGCTGCAGGTTTATCCGGTAAAGACAACAGATTTTGAAAATCACCTGCATTTTGTTCCTGTTCCATCACACTTGCTGTAAAAATTCCAATAAGTACCGGAAGTCCTGCTCCTATTGCCTGATAAAATGCAATCACTTTCATATTTTCATTCCATGGTGAAAAAAAGTAATATATTAAAAATATAACGCTGGTTATAATCGGAATCAGTAAGTGTGCCAGAATCACAGATGTTCCTTTCATCTTTCGCAAGTCTGCATTAAGAGATCTTCCAATCATCTTATTTCACCTCTCTTCTCTCAAACCATTTCAAAAACAGAACCGTTACTAAAACAAACCAGATGATTGAGAGACACATTCCCGGAACAATGACTCCCGTATCCAAAAGAGGATTCCCTGCTTCTGCGGCAAGTCCATTTGGTAAAACATGAAGCAACGGGCACATCATTCGCATAGGGATTGCAGAAACAAGTACATACCAGATTCTGGTTTGTGATATTACCACACCGCTGACGGTAATAAATAGGCAGACGAACAGGTTTACAATCATTCCAAATCGTTCACTTAAAAATAAAGCTACCGGAATCTCCCATAACTCAGAAACCGTCAGAAACAATACTGCAATCAACGCTCCTCCAACTGGAACATGTGTCGTTAGAAGAAAGCCTCCAAGCGTTGCTCCTGCAAACACAATCACATTAGAAAACAAAATCATGTACCCAATATAAATAATTTTCCCCAGCAACAATTTTCTTCTGTCTGTGGGAATAGTCATTAAATGATAGTATTTTATCTTTTTCTCCTGCGCCACAGAAAGATAACAAAATAGAGCAATCATCCCCGGCAGCAAAAGTGTATACCACCAGTTCCAAACACTTTCTGCATAAGCATTTGTCATCCCAAGAGTAAATATAAATGCCATGACAAATGTAAGAAGAGGAAATCCCCAGATAAACTTCTTTCGCATGGTTCTTTTGGCTTTTTGATGTTCTGCTTTTATAATATTAACCATGGATTTCACCTGCTTTCTGGTTTTTTCTTACCACATTCATAAACAAATCTTCAAGATTATCTCCCTGCTTTAATTCTCCTTCGTATCCTAAGATTCCACCTGAAATAATCCCGACTTTATCTGCAAGTAACTGTACCTCCGAGAGAATATGACTGGAGAGAATTACCGTGATTCCATGTTCCGGAAAAGACCGGATCAGCTCTCGTAATTCCTCGATGCCTATTGGATCTAATCCATTCGTAGGTTCATCCAATATCAAAAGTTCCGGTTCTCCAAGCAATGCCATTGCAATGCCTAGTCTTTGCTTCATTCCCAAAGAAAACTGCCCTGCTTTCTTCTTTCCGGTGTTTGTAAGTGATACGATCTGCAAGACCTCATCAATTCTGTTTTCATCTGTACCAAGCAATAATTGTCTTACCTTCAAATTTTCTCTGGCGGAAAGATTTTCATAAATAGGTGGATTTTCAATTAACGCTCCTATTTTTGATAAATCTTTCCTATCCAAAAGTTTTCCATCAAAGTAAATCTTGCCTGCAGTTGGTTTCATCATACCGGTCAGCATTTTCAATGTGGTAGATTTACCTGCGCCATTCGGTCCAAGCAGTCCATAAATCTGTCCCTTTTCGATATTAAGTGAAACATTATTTACCGCTTTCTGTTTTCTAAAATATTTACATAGATTTTGTGTCTGCAACATCATTTCCATCTTTACTATCCTTCCTTCTATATTTCATTTCTTACTGAAATATAACCTAACAGAAAAAAATAAAGATTTGATGAAGATTGCTAAATAATTCGTCTACTCTATTTTTATTCTCGTATGGAATAAACCATCAATTGAATATCATTATCAGAACTCGGCTTTCCACTGAAATCAGCAAAGCTGTTACAAATACGAAGTCCTAATTTACCGAATATCTCCGTGATTTCATCCAAACTATATAACCTTATAGGATTTCCTTCTGCTATTTGTGTATTTATTATAGATTATATGACCTTAAAAAATCTGTCCAGTTAATTGTAGCCTATCCAATTTCAAAACCAGCCATACCGTAATGTGGTGGTAAGTGATTTAACTTATGTAA
>ERZ1036412.1206-NODE-1206-length-8990-cov-7.984443_pt1 | contig 8990 bp, 12 predicted proteins | sample MGYA00514218_ERZ1036412 | MGnify/ENA primary metagenome ERZ1036412 (study PRJEB33795, sample SAMN09464944) | human gut metagenome | host: Homo sapiens | place: USA: Stanford, California | collected 2016-11 | study: EMG produced TPA metagenomics assembly of the... | reverse complement strand
ATCGGGTGTTGTATGATTGTACGGGGAAGCCGCCGGCTACGATTGAGTTCGAGTGATGAAATGGGATTGAAAAAGCCTTTATTTATGCGGGTTGCAAGCAAATTTGTTTAAGCTCTGGCAACGATTTGGCAACATTTCGGGTATCACTCACTGAATAACAGAATACTTCAATAACAGAAAAACCTTACTGATTTTCAGAAATGAAGCTGAAAGTCGGTAAGGTTTTTTGCGTTCTTGGGGAAGTAAAGCGGTTTTAATCGGATTCACTGTCCTTTTTCATGGCTTCTATGAGATAGTCGCTTAATTCCTTTGATGGGACTACTTTATGCCAGTGATTCGAGGTATCTAATTCGGGATATTTGTACCGCCACTGGTCGTATTCCTCTTTGGTTATCTCTCCCCGTTCCAGTCGGGCAGCCTGTTCCTGCCATGCGTGGAACATATCAAACATGGAGGAATATGTGGAGCGGGCGGACTTGTCCAGCCGCAGGCATACCTCCCCGCCAATCTCTCCGATTTTCAGTCCGTACATATCTTCCAGAGCAAAGAGCGTGTGCATAAGCCCGATATAGCTGTCTATCTCCGGGACTGTGATTGCTTTTGGGCTTACGTCAAAGATATGCGCCATTTCTTTTACAAGGTCCTGCTTCGGCGTTCTGGCTTCTGATTCGTACTGTGCCATACGGACATCAGAGGTCTTTCCGAGAAAACCGAGGATTTCGCCCAGTTGCTTCTGCGTCATGCCTTTCCGATTGCGGAAAAAGCGGATTCGTTTGCCGATTGCCATAATAAAACCTCCGTTGTAGTTATAGTGATACAACCATTCTTGGCTTAAACAAATTTGTTGAGTTTAGTATAACATGGTGCAATAGGAATAGCAAGAGAAACTTAAATAAAAAAAGTTAAGATTTTTCTGCAAACCACTTGACTTAACGGAATTTATTTAGTATTATAGATATGACTTAAACAAAAAGAGTTAAACAAAGAAAGGAGAGGATAACTGAATGACAGAAAAATCATTTATGACAGTGGAGGAAGTGGCAGCGGAATTACGGGTGTCAAAGTCAAAAGCCTATCAGATTGTGCGGGAACTGAACGCAGAATTGCAGAAACAGGGCTATCTGACGGTGGCTGGTCGTGTGAACGCTACATTTTTTCATAAAAAGGTCTGTTACAGCGATTAAGCGGAAAGGAGATGATTTGAATGGCTGTATACAAAGATAATGCTACGGGAACGTGGCGGGTAATCTATCGTTTCACGAACTGGAAAGGGGAGCGGAAGCAGACCCAGAAACGGGGATTTTCCACAAAGAGGGAAGCGTTAGCGTGGGAGCATGAAGTTATGCTGAAACAGGGCGCAAAGCTGGAGATGACGTTTGCCAGCTTCTTTGAGGTTTACGAAGCCGACAAGAAACAGCGTGTCAAGGAAAGCACATGGGAATCCAAAAGCCATGTAATCCGCACAAAGATTTTGCCGTATTTCGGGAATCGGAAGATAGCGGAGATGAAGCAAAGGACATTATCGCATGGCAGAATGAACTCATGGCGTACCGGGACGAGAAAGGGAAACCCTATTCGGCGGATTATCTGAAAACCATACACGCCCAGCTTACGGCGATTTTCAACCATGCTGTGAACTTCTATAACCTGCCCTACAATCCGGCAAGGCGGGCGGGAACAATGGGAAATGAGGTTCCGAAAGAAATGGACTTCTGGACGAAAGAGGAATATCTGAAATTCTCCGAGGCCATGATGGATAAGCCCCGTTCCTATTATGCTTTTGAGATGCTTTACTGGTGCGGAATCCGCTCCGGCGAGCTGCTGGCTCTCACTCCGGCAGATTTTGATTTTCAGAAGCAGACGGTCACAATCAGCAAGACGTTTCACCGTTCCAAAGGGCGGGATATTATCACAAGCCCGAAAACGAAAAAGAGTAACCGTACAATCAAAATGCCGCCATTTCTCTGTGAGGAAATGCAGGAATATATCAAAATGCTTTACGACATTCAGCCAGACGAACGGCTGTTTACGGTCACAAAATCCTACCTCAATCACGAGATGGAGCGAGGGGCGAAGCAGGCGGGAGTGAAGAAGATTCGCGTTCACGATATCCGGCACAGCGCGGTTTCATTGTTAATCGACATGGGATTTTCAGTGCTGGCGATTGGGGAGCGCATGGGGCATGAAGCGGAGAAAATTACTTACCGCTACGCCCACTTATTCCCTACGGTGCAGACGGAAATGGCGGAGAAATTGGAAATGGAACGAATGACAAAGGAGGGTGCAAATGGAAAGAACACTTGATTACAAAGGACGGTGGCGCAAGCATACGGTGGCGTTTCGGGTATCGGACGAGGAATCGAAGCTGCTCAATGATTTAGTGGCGTTGTCTGGCTTGACAAAGCAAGACTACATCACAAGGCGGCTGCTGTGCCGGGACGTGGTGGTACTGGGCAATCCGAGGGTTTATAAGGCGCTGAAAAACCAAATGGCAGCTATCTATGAGGAATTGAAGCGGCTGGAAGTGTTAAGCTCGGATAATGACGAACTGCTCTACACGTTGCAGGTAATCGCAATCACATTAGACGGTCTGAAAGGAGAAGATGAATGACAGAAAAAATGAAAACGACTGCTCCCGTATCATCTGTTGGCGCAGATGGGGTGCAGCCGAATGTAAAAAACTTCAATGAAATTATAGCAAATCCGCAGAAACAAATCAATCTGCAAGCCACTAAAAACCCGGAGAAATCCAGGAGTGGTGGGCTGCATACTATGTCCATGCCAGAATTATATGACACCGTTTTTGTGCCGAGAATGCCGGTTGTGGATGGCTTTTTATACAGTGGCACTTATCTCTTTGTAGGTGCGCCGAAAGTAGGAAAGTCCTTCTTCATGGCGCAGCTTGCCTACCATGTGGCAATGGGGATTCCGTTGTGGGATTATCCAGTGCGAAAGGGGACAGTGTTGTATCTGGCATTGGAAGATGATTATGCAAGACTTCAACGGCGGCTTTCTGGAATGTTTGGTGTGGAATGTGCTGATAATCTGTATTTTGCGACACAGGCAAAAACCTTGAATGAGGGATTGGACAGGCAGTTAGAGGGATTTTTGAAAGAGCATAAGAATGCAAGGCTGATTATCATTGACACACTCCAGAAAGTGCGTGAGGTCGGCGGGGACAGGTACAGCTATTCCAGTGATTATGAGATTGTAACAAAGTTAAAATCGTTCAGCGACAAATATGGTATCTGCCTATTGGTGGTTCATCATACACGCAAACTGGAATCCGAGGACAGCTTTGACATGATTTCCGGCACAAATGGGTTACTGGGAGCGGCAGACGGGGCGTTTATCATGCACAAAAAGAAACGTACAGATAATGAGGCGGTTATGGATATAGTTGGGCGTGACCAGCCAGATCAAGAACTGACTATAGAGTTTGACAGGGAACGTTGTGTCTGGAAATTTAAGAAAGCGGAAACAGAGTTATGGAAACAGCCGCCCAACCCGCTTTTGGAAGCAATCAATGCGTTTCTGACAGAGGACAGGCAGGAATGGGAGGGAACTGCGACGGAACTTGTGAACCAGTTGCCGGATATGCAGTTACAGGCGAATGTGCTTTCCAGAAAGCTTAATATCGTCAATAGCCAGTTGCTCAATGATTATGGCATTTTCTATGATAATAAGCGAGGACATGAGAGAAAAATTATTCTGAAACGCCTTGAATCGAAAGAGTAAAAGCGACGATATGCGTCGGTTGCGACGGTATTTTTGATAGCGGGCTGGTGTAGAAAATATCGACGCTATCGACGCAAACCGACGCAGAAAGGATTGAATGATGAAGAATGTGCAGATTCCCTATGAGTTGTTTATGCTGATGCTCCGCTATCATCTGGTGGAAGATGATGATTGTCTGAATGAAATCCGGCAGGGCTTGGAGCAGAAATTAGATTCGCTGGTGCGCCATGAATTATATGAAAAATATAAGACTGCGCCTACACAGGAAGAACGGGAAAAAGCCAGACAGGAATATCTGGAAAGGCGGGGAGTGCCGAACAGCTTCCGCTGGTAGTTTTTCCTTTGATGATAACAGACAGGAGCGTGTCACGCTCCTGTTGATAGCAGACAAAGAGAAAGGTGTGATTCGATGATAATTCAGCCGGAATGGGGAACCCGGAACGTGAACAAATATTTTTACGAAAGCGAAGCCCGGAGGATTGCCGCACTTAACGAAATATTCGGAGATTGGAACTAACTGTGGCAGAAATGCGGACGCTGGTATGGCTTGCCGGGTGGGAGGAATGTACGGTGGCTATCCGAAAAGCTATGGCGGCGGAAGCAAAGCGGCTGAAACAGCCGCACCGTCCGTAGGACGGAAAAACCCTCGGCAGAGCGCAAAGGCAGCTTTTGATGGACGGAACGGCTGTCAAAAGTGCTTCTGCGTTACTTTCGGCGAAAGTAACAAAGCCTATGCGCCGTATCCGGCGCTGATGACCCGAACAGGGAGAAAGGATATTGATTGAAGCGAACTATTAGCTTTATGACAGGAAAAGGCTCTGTCAACCATAACAACAGAAAATTCCATGCGAAGAATACTGACCCGGAGCGAAGCTGTCTGAACGTGGAATACTGCAACAAAAATGTAAAGGACGTATATCACGAATTGTTTGACGAAGCCCTCGCCCGGTACAATGAGAAGCAGACAAGAAGTGACCGCCGGATTGACGATTACTATGAGAAAATCCGCTCTGGAAAGCAGGAGAAGCCATTCCATGAGATTATACTGCAAATCGGGGATAAGGACAACATGGGAGCGAAAACGGAGAACGGACAGCTTGCAGCAAAGGTACTGGATAAATATATGCAGGACTTCCGGCAGCGCAATCCTACGCTAAGAGTATTCAGTGCCTATTTACATATGGACGAAGCAACGCCCCACTTGCATATTGATTTTGTTCCTTATACGACAGGAAGTAAACGGGGGCTTGATACAAGAGTATCTCTGAAACAGGCGTTAGCGGCTCTCGGATTCAAAGGCGGCACAAGACGGGAAACAGAATTAAATCAGTGGGTGGCTTATGAAAAAGAACAGCTTGCTGCTGTCATGTTGGAACATGGGATTGAATGGGAGAAGAAAGGGACACATGAGAAGCATTTATCCGTTCTGGATTTTGAGAAAAAAGAGCGGGCAAAGGAAGTTGCAGAACTGGAAGCGAAGAAAGCGGAATTACAGGAAGAAAATGCCGCTTTTCAAGAAATCAACGAAGATTTGCATGAACAGCTGTTACAGGTTGATGATGAGATTTGTTCCTTACAAGAAGATTTGCAGAAATCCCGGCAGGAAGCGGAGAAAGCGCAGAAGCAGGCGGATAAATACCAGAAACGCATGAATGAACTTGCCCCTATGGTTAAGAACATGGAGAAGCTGGCGGCAGATTTTTCCGCAGATCCGGAGCAGACGCTTCCAGAAGCGGCGGTTGTAGAATCTGCAAAATCATACCGGGAGAAAAAGGCGAAACCTCTTGTAGTGAAAATGGTTCAAGTTATGCGCTCTATCTATTCGGCGTATCTGGATATTTCAAACAAATTTACGAAGCTGCAAGCGGCTTATAACAGGGAACGGAGCGGAAACGAGCGGTTGACAAACAGGCTGGAAGAAGTTTTAGACGAAAACCGGGAACTGCGGATAGTGGCGGCAGATTTTGGACGTATAAAGGCGGTGGTCGGCTCTGAAAAGGTAAACGCTGTTATTAACCGGGCGAAGCAACAGGAACAGATAGAAGCCGAGCAGAAACGGGCTATAAGGAGAAAATACAATCGGGAAGCCCGCTGACAGGCAGAGGGCTGCTTAAAGCCCTCTTAGCTGCCATGAAGCGAATCTCCGCCAGTTAGTCAAGAGCGGCGTAGCCGTTCAGTTTACTCTTGACTGGCTGGTGGGGATTTGCTATTTCTTTTGATAATGTGTGGAAAGTAATGGCGGCTTCTGGTAGAATAGCTGTATGGTAAATAAAAAATGTGCTTTAAGAGGATTGGACGATGAAATCAGCAGAGAGAATAAAATACTTTTATGAAACTATCATATCTGAAAATCAAATTGAGAGAATGGCAGAGTTTATATCGCCAGAATGCTGTGTAAAAATGGGAGAAAAGCTGATTCCAGTCGGTATTGACGGTATGAAAGAACACATAAAGGCAACTAAGCAGACATATCCCGATTATAGAATGAAGATTATCAAACAGTTTTGTGATGGGGATTATGTCATTTCAGAATTTATTATGGAAGGTACACATAAAGGGGAATGGATTGGAATAAAACCAACTGGCAAACGATTAGTGTTTACAGGCGTTGACATTGATAAAGTAATCGACGGTTTAATTGTGGAGCATGGCGGTGCGGTAAATACATTTGAAACTTTGTTTGAAGCAGGTATGATAGGAGCAATATAATTTTTAGAATAGTTAAAATCGAAATTTATGGAGGGATACAATGCTTGAAAATATACCGTCTCAATCAACTATGACTGAATTGCTCGGACAATCTTTGTTTGAAGTTTGGCAAGAGTTATGTTCGGCTATTGATGAAAAATACGAAATGGAACGATTATGGAATACTGGTGGTAAGAATTGGACTTACGAGTATAAATATCGTAGAGGTGGTAAAACACTTTGTTGCTTATACGCAAAAAGTAATTGCGTTGGTTTCATGATTATCTTTGGGAAAGACGAAAGAACAAAATTTGAAGATATAAGAGGTACTCTTTCTAATGCCGTTTGTAGGCAATATGATGAAGCAAAAACCTATCATGATGGAAAATGGGTAATGTTTGAACCGACCAATACTGTTGAATTTGATGATTATATGAAATTGTTGGCTATTAAAAGAAAGCCGAATCGGAAATAGTAGTCCCGGCTTGTCAAGTGTTAGGTGTTACGTTTTAGACACTTTGAAAGCCTTATTTTTCAAGGGATTCTAGATACAGTAGGAGGGGACGATATTTATACCGAAATTCCCCAAAATGAACTTCTATTGTGTAACATTCCCAAAATGTGTTGTTAATCTGTGAAGATTTGCTATAATAAAGGCGAGACAATATTTTGGCGACAGACAATCAGTAAGCCAGAATAATTGACCTAATTGAAGAAAAGGGCGTGAATTTGCATAAATATAGTTATGAATAACAAAGAACACGCCGAATTTAAATAGAAAGGGAAGATAGAAATGGCAAAACCTAAAATTTTTGTATCTTTTGATTTTGAAAATGACAGAAATTATAAGTACACATTAAATATGTGGAACGCAAATTCGAGTTTTGAATTTACTTGTAATGATAAGTCGCCGAGTGAAATTCAAAGCTGGAATATACCAACGGTTAAGAGTGTTCTGTCAAGAAAAATTAATGAAGCAACACATGTTGTTGTAATCGTGGGAAAAGAAGCAAATAAATTACATAAAGATAGGGCACTTATTGGTTATCGAAATTGGCAGAATTTTGAGGTTGCCAAGGCAAAAGAGTTAAGGAAACATATAATAGCAGTACAATTAAATTCTTTGTATGAGTACCCGGAAGAACTTAAAAATTGTGGTGCAACTCGGGTGTACAGTTTCAACCATGATGATATTGTGAGGGCAGTAAGAGGGTGGTAATGTGGATGCATTAGAAATGCTGTATGACCATTATAAAGAAACTTTTAGCCTGAGTAAAGAAGCGCAAGCTAGAAGAAATAAAAGTTTTATTGTCCTTTGTATATTAGAAGCATTTTCATTTTTGCTTTTAATCAGACCGGAAAAAGCATTTGAAATCATTCTCGAAGGAATAAATAAAGAATTGGACATGACTTTGCAGTTGAGTAATACGATTATTCAGACATTGCTTTGGCTATTGATTGCATATATTATGGTACGGTATATTCAAGATATGCTATATGTTGAACGTCAATACATATATTTGAATAATCTTGAAAAGGAAATATCTAAATTGGGCTCGGTAGATATTTTTGCGCGTGAAGGAGCGAATTATCAAAAAGATTATCCGATGGTTTTGAATTTTATTGATTTGTTTTATAAAATGTTGATGCCGATATTTTTTGCATTGATTAATGCGGTGCGAATTTATGAGGAATGGGTTTTGTCGGATAAAATTACTATAGCACTTATTTGTGATACGGTTCTATTTATGTCGATACTTATTATTGATTGGTTTTATTTTTTTGAGATTCATACTAAGATTACAAATTTTTGTAAAAGTCATATACGGTTTTTAGATGCAGTTGCTAAAAAATTAAGAAAAATACTCAAGGAGGTTTAACAATGGCAAAGAAAAAGGTTTGTTGTTCGTTTGACTACGAACATGATAGACACTATTATAATTTATTAGAGGCGTGGAATAAAAACAAAGATATAGACTTTTCAATCAAGGATTGTACGCCGAGTGAAATCCAGAGCGAGTCGATTGCGACCATTAAACAGGTTTTAAGTACAAAAATAGGGGAAGCTAATTATATGATTGCGATAATCGGAAAACATTCTGATGATACGCATCCAGATAGCGAGGAAATTGGATATAAGAATTGGCAGGCATATGAGATAGCCAAAAATCATGAAAAAGGAAATGGATTAGTAGTAGTCAAATTGGATAATTCATATAGTGCACCGGATGAAGCATACGGTATTGGTGCAAAATGGGTGTATTCATTTAATTTGGAAGATATTTTATCGGCTTTAAATGAATTGGCAAAGTAAAATTTTTATTGGAATGGCAACATTTTGGCAACAGAAAATCAGCAAGCCAGAATAAATGATGTAATTGAAGTAAAAAACGGTGTGTATTCGTATAAAACTTAAATAAATATAGTTAAGGTCAACAAAGGACACGCCGAGTTCGAATAGTAAACAGAGAGCCGGGAAGCCGCATAAACAGCGGGCTTTCCGGCTTTTAAGAGGGCGTAAATTTTTTTGTGTCTTTAAAATTGGAAGTTCCATTCAGTTGGAA
>ERZ1036412.1195-NODE-1195-length-9099-cov-3.390756_pt1 | contig 9099 bp, 5 predicted proteins | sample MGYA00514218_ERZ1036412 | MGnify/ENA primary metagenome ERZ1036412 (study PRJEB33795, sample SAMN09464944) | human gut metagenome | host: Homo sapiens | place: USA: Stanford, California | collected 2016-11 | study: EMG produced TPA metagenomics assembly of the... | reverse complement strand
TATGAGCTGCAGTATATTATCCGCAGAGAGAATCTGGGAAAAGGCAGAAATTACGGAAGAATCTGTATCAAAACCGTTTACCAGACCCTTGTTTATGAAGTGATGGCCTCCAAAAGCGGTAAGATCCAGGTAAATGTTGCGGCATACGAGAAGAAAAAGAAACTGGAGCTTTTGAGAGATTACCTGGACTACAGTCTGGAGAAGCTGTCAAAGAGCCAGTGGGAGAGCAGGACACTGGGACTTCTCACAGAACTGCGGGAGACCGGGCATTACACCACGGAGCACCAGTTGTTTGAGGTCTGGTTCTACCATGAATGCGGGGAGGACAGCAGAGCAAAGGACGCCCTGGATAAGTTAAAAGACAACAGCCGGATTCAGGCGGAGGAGGAGCTGGAGGGCGTATATCTCTACCTGGAGGATGTGCTGGGATGCGGTCAGGAGATCCGGGAGAAGATGGTGGTGCGCCTCCATCAGCTTTACCAGCGCAGGGAGGACAGCTTCCTTCTGTTATATATTCTCCTGAAAACAGATTCCGAGCAGGTGCGCACCCAGTCAAAGAAAATTTATCTGCTGGAGGAGCAGTACAGAACCGGCTGCAGAAGCCCGTTTCTGTATCTGGAAGCATGCCGGATAGCAGCAGCGGACGGAGCGCTGCTCAGGAGGATCAGTCCCTTCACCATTCAGGTGCTGCTCTTTGCCATGCGGCATGATATTATGACAGAGGAGATGGCCTTCCGCGCCACAGACCTGGCGGGGCAGATGAAGGATTTCAGCCAGAAGGTATATGAGATACTGGAATACATCTACGAAAAATATCCCTCCACAGCCGTGGTGCGCTCTATCTGTATGCTGATCATGAAGGGCGACCCCAGGAAGAAGGAATATTTCCGGTGGTATGAGCTGGCAGTGGAGAAAGAGCTGAAGATCACAAGGCTGTACGAGTATTATATTGAGACCATGAGCCGCAATTACCAGAAAATGCTGCCACGCATGATACGCATGTATTTCAGTTATAACAATACGCTGAGCGACGCGAAAAAGGCATTTGTGTACAGCAATGTGATACGTAACAAGGAAGTGGATAAAACTACTTATTTAAGCTATAAAAGCAGTATGGAACAGTTCGCCTGTGAGAAGCTCAAGGAAGGCAGGATGAATGAGGACTTTGCTGTGGTGTACCAGGAGTTCTGCTTAAGCTCCCATGATCCTGCAGTTAAGAGAGCCCTTGCGAAGGTGCTTTTCACCCACAGGCTTTACTGTGATGATCCCAAGATACGGCGGGTGATTGTCCGCCATGCGGCATTTTGTGAAGAACAGACGTATACCTGTACGGATAAAGTGGCCTATGTGTCCATTTACACACCGGACGCCAGGATTGTCTTTGAGGATGACAGGCAGAGGCGCTATATCCAGACCATAGATTACAATATCCAGCCGCTTTTGGAGAGAAAAGAGCTGGCAAGGCAGCTTCTGGCGGAGGGAATCCGGACACCGGGGCTTCTCCTCTATACCTGCGGGGAACTGAACCATGAGAACCCCATAACAAGAGAAAATATCTCCTGTATCCAGGATGTGTCCGGGGAGGACTGCTTTTCTGAGGATTACAGGCAGAGGGTGCGCAGGCGCCTGCTTCTCTACTATGAGGAGCATATGGATAATGACAATCTGAAGGATTACCTTCGGGAGATGGATTTTCACAGCTTTGCAAAAGTCAACAAGAGCCTTCTCATCACCATTTTGATCAAACAGGGCATGTATGTGGGGGCCTATGACCTGCTGTGTGAGTACGGCTATGAGGAGATCGACCCAAGAGACCTGTTAAGGCTGTGCAGCCGCATGATCCTCAATCTGGAGTTTGAATATGAGGAGGAGCTTCTTCTTCTGGCTCACCATATATTTGAGGAGAACACCTATGATGAGGTGGTTCTCGAATATCTGACCAAGTATTTTGAGGGACCTGTGGATGAGATGATTCGGGTGTGGGAGCGCTCCATGGGATTTTCCATAGAGGCCTACGAGCTGGAGGAGGACATCCTGACCTACAGCATGTTCACAAGAATCTACCATCCGGGGGATGCGGCGGTTCTGAAGGACTATGTAAAATTAAGCGGTAAGGAACAGGTGATACTGGCTTACCTGACCTTTGCATCCTTCCAGTATTTTATCGGGGGAAAAGAGGCGGAGACGTTTATTTTCCGCTCGCTGGAGCATGTGAGGAAAAAAGGATGGGAGTATGATATTATCTGTGACCTGGCCCTTCTCAAATATTATGCACAGGAAAAGAAATGGGAGGAAACCAGGCTGGAGACGGCCCGCGCCATCTTATCCGTATGTGCCAGGACAGGGCTTAAATTTGCCTTTTTCCAGGAGCTTCCCAGAACCCTTCTGCAGAGTATGCAGCTTGAGGACAAGGTGTTTGCCCAGTGCCAGGCCAGTCCCAGGGCGGATGTGACCATTCACTACCGCATGCTGCAGCCGGACAGGGAGCCGGGAGAGTTCAAAAGCGAACCGCTGAAAAATCTGTATCAGGGTATTTACAATAAAGAATTTATCCTGTTTTACGGGGAGGTACTGGAGTATTATTTCACTGTGGCAGGCCGCGGGGAGATACAGCAGACGGAAAAGAGCAGGCTCACCGTTCCCGAGGCAAAGCTGGAGGGGACTACAAAATACCAGATGATCAACCGTATGCTGGCGGCGAAACAGCAGGGAAGAGAACAGGAGCTTATGGAACTGCTGGGACAGTACAGACAGCAGGAAGCCTGGGTTTCCTCTCTCTTTGAACTGATAGAATAAGGAGGCAGACAAGGGCATGAATGAGACAAGAAATATTATCGCGGGCCTGGAACTGGGGAAGGAGTTTTCCCAGATCTGCTATTATGACAGAAAAGAAAAAGAACCGGTCTCTCTTTCCGTGAAGACAGGGAGCAATCAGTATACATTTTCCACCAGGCTTTCCAAAAGGCCCAGGACAGAAGTGTGGCACTTCGGCATGGAGGCGGATTACTTCTCCATGCACGAGGGGGAAATCCCGGTGGATAACCTGCTGGAGATCTGGGGCCAGGGAGAACCGGTGGAGATTGACGGCGGCTGGTACAGGCCGGAGGAGCTGCTGGAGATCTACTTAAAAGGCTGTCTGTCCGTGCTTGGCGTGGCAGAGCCGGCGAGACAGATCAAGACCCTGATGATCACGGTTCCGGACCTGAACCGGGTGCTGGTGCGCAAGCTGCAGAGAGTGTGCAGCCGTCTGAAATTTACTTCCGGGCAGGTGCTTCTGCAGGATTACGAGGAGAGCTTTTACTATTATGTGATGAGCAAGAGACTGGATAACTGGAACCGTATGACAGGACTCTTCACATTTGATAAAGGAAAAGTATCTTTTTCCCGCATGGTGGTAGACAGCCAGAAAAAGCCCATGCTGGTCACAGTGGAACATGGCAAGACCATAACCCTGCCGGAAGACCCGGACCAGAAGGACGTGGACTTTTACCAGTTGATCGCAGATTCCTGCGGAAATGACACATACGCGGGGATTTACCTGGTAGGGGACGGATTTTCCAAGGACTGGGCTGTGAGGAGTGTACCGCTTCTGTGCAAGAACCAGCGCCATGTATACTATGGAAACAACATGTATGTGAAAGGGGCCTGCTATGCGGCCAGGGAGCGGACCGAGGAGAAGCTTCTGGGCACATATCTGTATGTGGGAAATGCCCTGGTCCAGAACCATGTGAGCATGGAAATGCTCATCCAGGGGAAAAAGAAGAACTATACCGTTGCTGAGGCCGGAAGAAACTGGTATGAGACGGAGCACGAATTTGAACTGCTTCTGGACGGCAGGGAGAACCTGGAATTCATGGTGAAGCCCATGGACGGCGGGGAAGTAAGACATTACTGCATGAAGCTGCCGGGGCTTCCGAAAAGGCCTGACAGGACCACGAGGCTTCGTGTGCACATCATGTATGAATCAGCGGATACCTGCATTATTCTGGTACAGGATCTGGGATTCGGGGAGATGTTCCCCTCAAGCGGCCTGATGTGGACCGAGAGAGCAGCGTGGTAGGAGGAAACAGATGAGCGGATACATATTATGTCAGATAAAACGGGCTTCCCTTCCGTTTTATATTGAAAACATCAGCACGAATATCTACAGTATAGAAGAATTATGTTATTATCTCTACCACAACATCTATCTGCTGGACGAGACGATCATCAATGAACATCTCTGTGACTGGATAAAAAACGAGCTGGGACTATTAAAGCTCTACCAGAAGCTGTACCGGATTCTGGAGGAAGAGCGGGGGGCAGGGGATTTCATCCTGACTGTTTTCAGGGAGATCAATTACCTGACCCATGAGCAGTTTAAAAAATTAAATGAGGAGCTTGTGGTCCTGGAACAGCTTCCCGAAGTGGCCCGCAAGAAGAAAAAGGGCGACTATCTGGTGGACAACCGGATGTATGTGAATGCCATCCGCATTTACGAGGATGCCCTAAGAAGTGTGGATACCGGAGGTCTTGGCGGACAGTATGAGGGGGAGATCTTCCACAATATGGGCTGTGCCTATCTGCACCTCTTCCAGATAGAGGAGGCTAAGGAATGCTTTGAAAAGGCATATGAAAAGCTTCACACCAAGCTGATCCTGAAGCATTACCTGTGCGCCTGCAGGATGCTGATGGAGGAAGCCCAGTGGCAGGGAGAATGTGCCAGAATGGGTGCGGATCTGGATACCTGCAGAGAGATCCAGAAAGAGATGGAAGCCAAAAAGCCGGATGCTTCCCGGGAAAAACAGGAAGACATGGGGGCTCTTTTGGAAAAATACACAAAAGAATATCACAGAAGTACCGGATTTTAGGCTTGTGTTTTGAAAACCGATGTTATATAATTCCTTGTGTATCGTAACGTTTCTCTTTTGAGAGAACTCAATATTATGGAAAAAGGACAGGTGTACGAAGGTGAAGAAGTTAGAGCAGCTTTATGAAGGAAAAGCAAAGAAAGTATTTGCAACAGATGTAGACGGCGTAGTGATCGTAGATTACAAAGATGATGCCACAGCATTCAACGGCGAGAAAAAAGGCACGATCACAGGTAAAGGCGCTATCAACAACCGCATGACAAACTATGTTTTCCAGCAGCTGGAAAAGGAAGGCGTTCCGACTCACTTCGTAGAAGAACTGAGCGACCGCGAGACAGCCGTAAAAAAAGTGAGCATCGTTCCTTTAGAGGTAATTGTTCGTAACGTGGCTGCAGGAAGCTTCTCCAAGAGAATGGGAGTAGAAGAAGGAAAACAGCTTCTCTGCCCGATCTTAGAGTTCAGCTACAAAGATGATGACCTGGGCGACCCCTTCATCAATGATGACTATGCACTTGCATTAGGACTGGCTACACAGGAAGAAATCGACACCATTAAAAATTATACAAGAAAAATCAACGAATTTTTGATCAAATATTTCCTGAACGCAGGAATGAAGTTGATCGACTTCAAAATCGAATTCGGTAAATTAGCAGACGGAACCATCATCCTGGCTGATGAGATCTCACCGGATACCTGCCGTCTGTGGGATGTAGAGACAAATGAGAAGCTGGACAAAGACCGTTTCAGAAGAGACATGGGCAACGTAGAAGAGGCATATAACGAAGTGTTCAAACGTCTGGGCCTGGCTTAAATCAGAGGGGTGCCCGAGACACCTTCCGGCTCGGAAGGCGCCTCGCGGCGCCCTTTTTTGTGTTTACTTCAATATAAAATAAAAAGGAGAATTCAAATGAGTACAGACAGATATCAAAGTCCATTATCTGAGCGCTATGCCAGCAAAGAGATGCAGTATATTTTCTCCCCGGACATGAAATTCCGCACATGGAGAAAACTGTGGATCGCCCTGGCAGAGACAGAGAAAGAGCTGGGATTAAATATTACCCAGGAACAGATCGACGAGCTGAAAGCCCACGCAGAAGACATCAATTATGACGTGGCAAAAGAGAGAGAAAAACAGGTGCGCCATGATGTAATGTCCCATGTATACGCATACGGCGTGCAGTGTCCGAAGGCAAAGGGAATCATCCATCTGGGTGCTACCTCCTGTTATGTGGGCGACAATACAGACATTATTGTGATGACAGAGGCCCTGAAGCTTGTGAAGAAAAAACTGGTCAACGTCATCGCAGAGCTTTCCAAATTTGCAGATGAGCATAAAGCGCTTCCAACCCTGGCGTTCACACATTTCCAGCCAGCGCAGCCTACTACAGTGGGAAAAAGAGCAACCCTGTGGATGCAGGAGTTCATGCTGGACCTGGAAGACCTGGATTATGTGATCAGCACTATGAAACTGCTTGGTTCCAAGGGTACAACAGGTACACAGGCCAGCTTCCTGGAACTGTTTGACGGGGACCAGGAGACCATTGACAAGATCGATCCCATGATTGCGGAGAAGATGGGATTTAAGGAATGCTATCCGGTATCCGGACAGACCTATTCCAGAAAAGTGGACACCAGAGTGCTGAACGTACTGGCAGGCATTGCGGCCAGTGCCCACAAGTTCTCCAATGACATCAGGCTTCTGCAGCACTTAAAAGAAGTGGAAGAGCCGTTTGAGAAGAGCCAGATCGGTTCCTCGGCTATGGCATACAAGAGAAACCCGATGAGAAGTGAGCGTATTGCGTCCCTGTCACGTTTCGTCATGGTGGATGCCCTGAATCCGGCCATCACTTCCGCTACCCAGTGGTTTGAGAGAACACTGGATGACTCTGCGAACAAACGTCTCTCCGTTCCGGAAGGTTTCCTGGCTATTGACGGTATTCTGGACCTGTGCCTGAACGTGGTGGACGGGCTTGTTGTGTATCCTAAGGTTATAGAGAAACGTCTGAGAAGCGAGCTTCCGTTCATGGCTACAGAGAATATCATGATGGATGCCGTGAAGGCAGGCGGGGACCGACAGGAGCTGCATGAGAGAATCCGTGAGCTGTCCATGGAGGCAGGCAGGAACGTAAAGGTGGAAGGAAAAGAGAATAACCTTCTGGAGCTTATTGCCGCTGATCCCGCATTTAACATGAGTCTGGAAGACCTGCAGAAGACCATGGAGCCGTCCCGCTACACAGGACGTGCCCAGGTACAGGTGGAGGCGTTCCTGAAAAATGTGGTACAGCCGGTACTGGATGAAAATAAAGAGATCCTGGGAATGACTGCAGAGATCAACGTATAATAAAAATACAGTTCGGAGGTTTTTACATGAAGGAGCAAAAGAGGGGGAATCCCATAGCGCTTTTGCCGATTGGGGTGTTTCTGATTATTTTTATCGGAGCGGGTATCCTGTTCCATGACTTTTATACCATGCCTGCCATAGTGGGATTTTTGATCGCGCTTACCGTAGCATTTTTTCAGAACGGGAAAGTAGGGTTTCAGGAAAAGGTGGCAATTATCTCAAAGGGCATCGGTGAGGAAAATATTGTAACCATGTGCCTGATCTTTCTGGCAGCCGGAGCCTTTTCCGGTTCCATAAAGGCGGCAGGCGGGGTGGAGAGCACGGTCAATCTGGGGCTTTCCATTATGCCGTCCTCCATTGCAGTGGTGGGGCTGTTTATCATCGGCTGTTTTATTTCCATTTCCATGGGAACCAGTGTGGGCACCATTACCGCTATGGCACCCATCGGCGTGGGAATTGCCGAGAAGACAGGCATTCCTCTCCCGATCTGCATGGGAGCCATTGTGTGCGGCGCCATGTTCGGTGACAACCTGTCCATGATTTCCGATACCACGATTGCGGCGGTGAGGACACAGGGGTGTGAGATGAAGGACAAATTCAGGGAGAACTTTTTTATTGTTCTGCCTGCAGCTATCATCACGGCTGTGATCTTCTTCGTGATCGCCAGGGGAAATGCAGGAGTCATTGATGATGACCTGAAGTTCCAGATCATCAAGGTGATTCCATACCTGGTGGTCCTGATCGGTGCGCTCATCGGCATCAATGTGTTCATTGTTCTTATAACCGGTACTGTACTGTCCCTCATTGTGGGAGTAGGCACAGGGGCGTTTGCTGTCAGTGAGATGTTCCAGAAGATGGGAGACGGTATCACCGGAATGTATGATATCACAGTTATCTCCATTATTGTTGCAGCCATTGTGGCCCTGGTGAAGGAACACGGAGGGATTGAGTATATTCTGAATGTGATCAAGAAGAAGATCAACGGGGAGCGCGGCGGAGAGTTCGGTATCTCCGTTCTGGCCCTGCTCGTGGACTGCTGTACAGCCAACAATACGGTGGCTATCGTTATGGCAGGCCCCATTGCAAAAGAGATCAGCGAGGAATTCCGGGTAAGCCCCAAAAGGAGCGCGTCCCTTTTGGATATCTTCGCATCCGTAGGCCAGGGAATGATTCCCTACGGTGCCCAGCTTCTGGCCGCGGCCAGTCTGTCCGGGCTTACGCCTATAGCGATCATGCCGTATCTGTTCTATCCTATTTTGATGGGGGTATCGGCAATTATATTTATAATTTTCCGCAGGAGAGAAGTGGCGGAATAAAAAATATGGATGAGGCAGCTGTATTCTTTTGGGAATATGGCTGCCTTTGGATATAGAAAAACCCGGCTGCTCAAATTGGAATAGTCGGGTTTCGCATTTATGTATGAAATTAAAGTGCGTTGATTTCCTTTTCCAGTTCCTTGACTGCAGACATTACAGTTTCAAAATCTGGAATATCGCCGTAAAGCATATCTTTCATGGCGTCATAATCTGCCTGTAAAGCAGGAAGGCGGTAATCCGGCGGAATCAGTCTTAGGGTTCCCGGTACAGCCTCCGCATATTTAGCCCATGCCCGCGGATAGAATTTCATTTTGAACTTCACCACTTTTTGCAAAAGATCAAGGTGAGCAAACGCAGATTTCTTGACTGCTGTCATGGACATACGGTACAAATCATAATAGTGTCTGGAATACCGTGGCGGCATTTCCAGATGTTCCGGCCTGTTTGCTTCATGGTGAAGAATTGTTGTCTTTTCCCAGAAAGTCCGCTCCGGTGCAACTGTAAGAATATCTGTACTTTTTTGTTCAAACACAGCAGGATAATATTTCACGGCGTAAGGTTCAATCTCTGAAACTTTTGCTGGGGTCCATGC
>ERZ1036412.1193-NODE-1193-length-9122-cov-8.286975_pt1 | contig 9122 bp, 13 predicted proteins | sample MGYA00514218_ERZ1036412 | MGnify/ENA primary metagenome ERZ1036412 (study PRJEB33795, sample SAMN09464944) | human gut metagenome | host: Homo sapiens | place: USA: Stanford, California | collected 2016-11 | study: EMG produced TPA metagenomics assembly of the... | reverse complement strand
ATCAAAAAAGTGCTATATTAAATAATATACTGTTATTGACAAATCCACGTTTATGAATACACTTCTAGGATGATAAGCTGCCAACGGAGTCAGATAGGGGAATAGTGATGCTCTCTTAGTTTGGACTGATGAGTTCGAAGGTGGTTCGATGATGATGTTCGGTAAGATAGATTTTATATTGATTTATAAGGGATTTTTACAATTTAATGATGTGATTTTGGATGATTTAGAGGTGTCATTTCCTTATATAAAATGGAGTTCGGGAAAGTGCTTGATTTTTAAGGGATTTTGGGTGGTTTAGGGAACGATTTTGGGGTATTTTAGAACAAAAATAATTGTCTGAAAATTCGATTTTCATTGTAAATACGTTGTTTTACCGAACAGAGTACCGAACTGATTTTGAGTTATTTTGCGAATTGTGTGTGGATTTTAGACAACTTTGTAATGCATTTTGAATGTCGGAAAATGAAAAATTTAAGGTGACGTATGGGTGGATTAGATAGGGGCATTTAGTGAAAATGGGATTAATTGGGAAATGTAAACCTACCCCCACCTATGCGCATAACGGCAAAAAACCATTGAATATCAAGGCGAAAATCAAAAAAGCGTACTTTTGTTATAAGTACGCTTTTTATTTGTGTCTTGACTACGTGACGTAGTATTGAATACTATTAGTAAAGCGTTGTATTTACAACATAATAAATAATATTCAACGATATTAGTAATGCAAGTGAGTACTTGCATGTTCGAGCAAAATGTTGTATTTACAACATTTTTGAGATAACTATTAATTATCACAATGCCTATTATTAATCAAAAGTCTAATAACATGCCATAACATAATTATTATACATAATTCAATAAAATATACAATAATAAACGCCAAATACATTAATCAACACAGTGTCTATTATCTTGCTCTGAACCTATGCTAGTTCCACATGCATACAACCTAATACCTCTAACACCCCACCAAACGCACCACAATGCCCATATATCCATTTAACATCCTTACCCTAACAACTATCCACCTATAACCATAAACCAGCCTTAAAATGCCCCACAATGCGTTACACACATTGACGTGTTTAAATGCTATCAATATAATTCCTCTGGTTCCTGGTTCCTATCCCTACATTATAATGTCTACAATCCATCATAGTCAATCTATGCCCACATACCACAACGGCCTACAATCCATTTTACACTATTAGTCCGGCATATTATCGTTTACGGGGTATGGTATGCCTTTAGCGTCCAGGTCTGCCTTGATTAATGACTTGATATATGAATTAGCACTCTGACCAGTATGAGCCAAATAAACTTCTAATCGCAATCCCTCTATTTTGTCAGTTTTATATTGTATTGTTTTTTGTATCGGTTTATGTCTTTTCCTATATTCTCTATTTGCTTTTTTCTGTGCTTCTGTGCTCATATAGTTCCCCTTTCATTATTATGTACATTCTCTTTTATTACGAAAGGGTAGTACATAATAATACCATTGTAACACACAATATGTCAATCTATCTATTATTAATTGTGCATAATCTACATATCACTAAACCTATATTACGGTGTGTGTTGTGCAATACGACAAAATGCGTAAAAATATGAAAAAGTATCACTAAACCTATAGACATATCACTAAACCTATGCTATATTATAAGTGTCCCAAGGGACAGGGCAAAAAGCCCATACGGGACTTGGTTGAAAATCAAAATATATATACACATCATGTTTCCGGCGTCTACTTGACAGGGCGTGCCGTAAGAGGTGAAATAGCCAAGGGTGAGTATAACCACACTGAGTTATATCGGACGGGATCACGAGACGATCCAAACACCTTGCTCCTTGATAATTGAATAGACTTTACACTCCCGACATGGTATAATCAATCCATATCAACCCAATACAGGGAAGGTGGTGAGAATATGACGGACAGCGAAAAGCTTGACTTATTGCTTTCACAAATGAAAGCCATGAACGAGCGTATGAACAATTTTGAAATGCGAATGGATAGCGTAGAACTACAGATTAAGTCCACAGAACGTAATCTGAAAAATCAGATTATGAAATCTGAATCGCTTATCCTCGATGAAGTAGAACGTGTCCATGTGATTCTTGATGATCACATCCACGACACGAAAAAGCATACCGCATAACTACATATTAATCCAAGCATACCAGGAGTGTAAAGCCTATTGAATTATTAAGGGTTTTACACTCTTTTTAATTGGTTTGAGGTCTACCAGTGAGACAAGTCTTAAGTGTCTATACTATCTATTATGGATTGAGGGCTACTTGTCAAAGGGTCATAAGTGAACTATATAGCCTAGTGTGGACGGTTTGTCGGTATGAGTACCACACGAGAATAAAACTAGGAAACCGATAAACGCATGGACACGGCGTAATACTTCCAACGGCTCAAGATCAGCAATGCCGTATAATTGTGCTGGCGCGTGTGAAAGCAGATATCACACTTACAATGATTATCGCCATCGACCAAGCTAGATGTAAGGGGCTTGTACCCAAAATACCGTAGATAATCAATATAAGAGCTACGGATGCAGTAAAGGGTAAGCGCAGGAACGAGTTGAGCATATACACGCTGCATAAAAAGGAATGCCCGTGAATCTGAGAATCACGTAATAAGTCAGCCCGCGACGGGGTGAAAGTCAAAATTAATTCCGGAGATTCACTGAAAATCGGATAATGTCGTTTGCTCCCCGTGCGGAGCATCCATAAAACCGTAATATAGTGTGAATCAAAGGGTTTCCAAAGTTACTGCATGAAACAAACTGCATGTAACGGTCACTATCAATCCTGTACCGTCTCAATGCTATCACCATACGTAAATGGTACTAGCAGCACTATCAACCAGTGATACGGTTCCTACGTGTAGAATAGGACGCAAACGGGATATGGCGTTACATCCCCAAACCTTACGGCTTGCATATGGTCTATCAGTCCAATTAATTATAATTGACTGTTATAACAATTCCTTGCGTGGATGGCACGGCAGAAACAAGAGGAAAAGGAAGTCAAGAGTAATCAATCCGGACAACTGTTAAAAGTAACAATCACCAGGGAAGCTAGAAAACATTGATTGACGTTGTAATAACCACCGCCAAACGGGACATAAAAGCAACTACCAGCAATCAGTATGAGTACAGGGTAGAGCACTTGGGGCATTATGGCCAGACGGTCAGCATAACTATTGCAAAACACTAAACAGTGATGGATCATAGAATAAATGATAAAGTAAGTATTCCGGCCTTGGCGGTCATAATAACGCTACGGGAGTATAACCCAGCAGGGCCTTTATAATAAGGAAATGGGAGGTCATGAAAATGACATATAGCATAGAATTTGAACAAAATAATTTGACATGGGATATCATTCATAAGGCCGATAAAAACGGCGGGATGATTGAACAGGTTTTGGATAATTTAATCGCATGGCATGGACTTGAAAAAATAGAATTAGAAACGGCCCTTAATTTCATCCGTGAGACATGGGGTCACATAACCGTAGATGTGATGGAAGAACATTTTATACAACCATCATATTGTGAAGAAACTTTATATAAAACAGTCACATTATAATTGGGCAGTAATGCCCACATGATACCATGACAGCGCCTTCTCGTGGCGGTATCGTAAGTACGCTTTATGAGTGGAAACTAAGCTGTGAACCTATCAGGGTGTGACATTGTATGCACTTTATGCTATAATGGAATCACTATGACAGGTAGGAGGAATGATTTTATTGAAATTAACAATACAACAAAAAATTGAATTGGCTATGAAATACGCAAAGGTTACACAAGCCGACATGGCAAAGGCTTTTGGTGTTACACCGGGGGCGTTCTGGCAACGATTAAAAACAGGTAAATTTTCAGATTCAGATTTTGAAACGATTGCAAAAGTATTAGATGCTGAATATCATTCAGGTTTTTCTTTTCCTGATGGTTACGAAATAAAAGACTAGAAAAAACTAAATAAATATAGAAAAACCTATTGACAATCATTAAAACAAGTGCTATACTTGATTCAGAAGTTAAGGAAAGGAAAAAACAATATGACAGAAACAGAAAAACTAATTCTTGAAAAGCTGGATGAATTAAGCCAGGGATTAAAGGAAGTAAATGAACGTACCACTAGGATTGAGGAAAGAACTACTCGTATTGAATTAACCATCGAAAACGAGATCAGCAAGAAAATCGATATCATTGGTGAGGGTCACGACTTCCTCAAACAACGTTTGGATGACGCATTGCAGATGGAAAAGAAGCGCGAGAGCATGGAGCTTGAATTAATCAACCTTCGTATGGAAATTAAGAAAATCAAAGAGCACTTAGACATTGCATAGCAACAGAGGGATTGACGGTTAAGCCGTGGGGAATTCAGTTTCCCGATTCCATTCGCTCAGAAATGGGCGCAAAAGAAAAGGGCGGAGCTACCAACTCCACCCAATTCCAGGGAACACATTGATATGTGAACCTCTCATTCGCAATTTGAGGATATCACATTTCAACAATTCTGTCAAATTCTTGATGGAAAATTCCCTAGATAATTGAGCGTGATTTTATCATTCTGCAATAGCAGAACGTGTATTAAAGTCGCTCAAAAAAAAAGAGAACTAATAATGTGTGATAAGGTGGTGTGCCTATCACATGATAATCAAGGTAGGTTTTAGAGACTACAAACGAGGTTAAAGAAATAACAATTGGTCTAACCTTAAAAGGTATTTTAAGCTGAATAACGGCAACATAACAGTTATTGCGGTTCCGGCCGTCTGGCTACATCCAAGAAAACAGGGGATGAAAACTTGTTTAGATGTAGGCGCGAATACCATCGCAAACCGGAAAAGAAAAATACTTGTCTAAATGATAGGAGTCTAACAAGTGCTGAACTTGTCCCCTGTGATAGTGTGGTGCTAGTAGCGGGAGTGAGAGGTAATAACTTTCATATTGGAATTATATATACCTGTATCTTAACCGTGTAGTAGGTAGGGACATGGCGAAAAAGGGGATATGATAAACCATTAAGTTGACAGTTGCTACAAACCATAAGGAGCGGAGATAAAAAAGAGGCCGTGGTTATCAATGCAGATAACAGAAAGTTTATAGAACGAAAAACCTACATATTACAGGCAGTCAATTTGTGATTGCCTTTTTATCATTTACCATGCAATCAAAAATTACATCATTACAGCATATAGCAAAAGGTTTATAGTTCATCCGGGCAAAAGCGTAAGACCCGTGGCAGTGAGTAGTAGGATAAGAGCTATAAAAGATATGCTTTCCCTGTCTGTGATACCGTTGATAAGCAATCGGAACAAGTAGCGTTTCGGCGCAAAAGTTAAGGTTGCTTTTTTGTTTGCATGGATAAGTGATAAAGAGAATAAAAGAAAACGGAGGTGTTGAAAAATGGCGATCTATAATATTCCAGAATACCGAATGGAAGAGCTGGAAAAGAAGTTGGCGCACATATCTAAAAAGTGCGCGAAGTATGGGAATGAATTTTCCTATACAAAATGTGATCCATTTTTTGAAACCATCAAAGAGGATAGTCTGGGACACGACTTCACAATCAAACTTTTCCCAGTCAATGTTTCAGGGACTGCCCATATTGACAATTGGGAGTTTGTGGCAATTTTAGAGCACCACTATAACGGAAATATCATTAAACGTTACAATACGGATATTGAGATTCCGGAACGCTTTAAAACGTCGCCTAATATCTGTGAGCACTGTCACGTCAAACGCGATCGTCTGAATATGTATGTAATACACAATACAGAGACGAACGAGTGGAAACAGGTGGGCAAGTCGTGTTTAAAGTCCTACACCAATGGATTAAACGCGGAATATGTAGCGGCATGGATGTCAGCTATTGAACTTTTAACAGATGCTGAAGGCCGGCTTTTAGGTGACATAGGAGATGAGTTATCAGACGGTAGATGTCATCCGTATTATGAGATAGAGCGCATCCTGGCGGCAGCGCTTGCGATAACTGATAAATACGGTTATCGTAAAGCAGACGATGAACCTTGCACGAAAAATATCGTCAAGTCTTTACTTTTTAATGGTATTGAGCAGACGGAACAGCTTTACCGTCTGGACTTACCAACGGAAAACGAAATCTTTTCCGCATCAGCTTCAGATACTGTAAAGTCCATCATTGACTATTATCAGTCAATCGAGAATGATGGAAGTGAATTTTTACATAATGTACAGGTAATCTTATCAGAACGTTATTGTGAGCCGAAAAACTTCGGATTGCTTGCTTACCTGCCGTTTGGATATAAAAAAGCCATGGAAAAGATGGCGAGAGAGCGGAAGGATCGGGAAGATAACGGCGGCTATGAATATTTCGGAGAAGTTGGAAAGAGGTACAAGAATATCATTGTCACTCTATCTACGTTAACATCGTATGAAACAGATTATGGCGTGACAATTATTTACAAGATGACAGATACTGAAAATCACGTTTTTACATGGAAGACGGGTAACTACTTTGAGGCCGGAAATTATATCGCGGCCATGTCCGTAAAGGACCATAAAGAGTATAGAGGTCAGAAGCAGACAGAGGTTACACGGTGCAAGTTGGAGTCAGTAGAGGCGGCAGAGTGAAAGTCGCCTCCAAATCAATAATTCGTGGGAGGAATACATGCGGATATTAAAAGGAACCAAGCGAGAAATCACCCTAATGGAATGGGGAGAGGTTTTGAATAAAGCAGAAAAGCGTCTGGAAGAAAGCAAAGAATGCTTTAGACGTTTCGGTGATGAAGATAGTAAGAAATGGATTGAGGAGGACCAAAAAAAGGTTGATAAAATTAAGCAGCAAATAGCTGAAGTTATCGAATTTATGGATAAACACAATATACAATGAAATATCACATTCATAAATGGATTTTATTTGAGCCTGAGGGATACAGCATTTAATGTCCCATTATAGGAAGTGATGAATTGACTATGCCCAAAAAACATATTTTAACAGGACAACAGATTCAAGATGTAATTTCAAAAACTGAGTTACCGCCGTATTCTATGATTAATGATAGCCTGGCTTATAGAGCGGGTTATATAAAGGCATTATTAGAGTTAGGACTTATTGACGGCTTATCTGCATCCAGAATGCTTATGAACATTGAACAAATGGAGGGATGGGAAAAATGAAAACTATAACTACAATCTTAATAACGACGGCAATCACGGCGCTAATCACAGCGTCTATTTTTATGAACAATTCCAATTACCTTAATATGTCCAGCGTGACGGACTTTGAGGCTACAGACACGGGAGTAATGCTTTACACGGTGGATGGTGCCGGCTGGTATTGGGGGCGATAATTTAGAGCATATGCGTATCACAGCGTATATACTCATTTACTTATGGATGGATACATAATGGATTTTGTATCAGCATTGTTAATATTGGCCGGAGGTTATGCTGTCCGGCTGGCAATAGATATTATGGAGCATTGAAAGAGGTATTTCTTTGGGAGTATCTCTTTTTTAGTGGAATGAAATAGAGAATACATATAACGAAAGGGAACAAGGTGAGACTATGGCTTATAAAAGGAAAACAGTTGATAGATGGGACATATTAGGTAATTGTGGCTATGGATGGGAAGTTGAAAATTCCGAATACACAAGAGAAGACGCAAAGCGAAGCTTGAAAGAATATAGGGAAAACTGCAATTACCCTATTAAGATGGAAAAGCACAGAGAAAAAATTGAAGAATAAGAAAGGTTAAACGGTGGAGATTATGAAACATACTATAGAATCGCTGAAAGAAAGCAATGAAAGATTTTTGAGAACACACTACAGATTAACTGAAGCGGATATAGATATGGCTAACGAGTATACAGATTTGATTGAGAAATCACGGTCAAAATTAATTCCAAAGGCCGGTGATGTTGTCAGATACACGAATGAATATGGCGATTATTTTCACTCTGCTCACATTGATAACGTTGAGGGAGAAGAAGCTTACATTTGTGTATCTGCCAGTCCATCTATACATAGATCAGATAATACTAATGGCTTTTCGTTTTCTACCTCTGGTGGCCCATGGTGTTATATTCCAACTAATAAAATGGAGTATATAGGAACAGAAGAAAAAGAGTTTTGGAATTTTAGACATTGTGGAGCCTGTGCAGATGGAGGGATTTATTTTAGTGCTACTGTAAATGTGTGGGAATATAATGAAAACAAAATGAGGCATTCAACAAAAAATCGTGATAAATACTATATATATCATCATGAAGAAATAACAGACTGTGGATACCGTTATACAGCACATAGAAATAGTATAAGTGCTTCTGTATGGAGAACAGAAAATGATTTACAGGCGTGGTTAAGAACTTTTAGGGCTGATATTGAACAGGGGTATAATTGTCTTATTGCATGGACGTACAAAGAAATTCAACACCATGTATCCCCATATGAATTTGAAAAAATTGGTGGTATAAAAGATACCATGCTTTGTAATGGCGTCAGAAAGTGTAAACGAATTTACGATGATGAAAATTCTACAGTACATACATACTATGTGTGGTATTGGGAAGATCCTGCAATGGGAGATTTTTATGAACAGGCAGCAAAACAGAACGAAATTAGAAAGCAGTATGAATTAGGTTGGAGTGGGAAGGAAAATAGTTACGCTACAAACGAATTACTAAATGGAACTGTAAAGCCTATTGAAATTTCAAAGTATTTTGAGGAGGTATAAATCATGAAAAATTATAAAAGCCCGGAAATGGTAGAAGCATATAAAAATGGCGGATATCGTGAACGCTATGCTATGGAAAATGGAAATAAAACCATTGTATATGTAGATGGTCGAAAGTGTTTCAAGTTTACGTATTCAAATAAAAAAGAATATCAGGATGCAAATGGAGCAACTTACGACACTGAGAGAAAATCGTGGATTGATTAGGGAGTAGAGGGCAAAGAGATAATATCAGTGATGCAATTTACTATGATAAAAAAACTTATCATAGTAATTGCTTTATTGATAAGCAAGTTAGCTCTTTTGCACCAAAAGAATTTAAAAATTCAAAGACAATGCCTAAAAACGATCAACTATTAGAATATTGTATAGATGTTCAAA
>ERZ1036412.1192-NODE-1192-length-9141-cov-4.595091_pt1 | contig 9141 bp, 8 predicted proteins | sample MGYA00514218_ERZ1036412 | MGnify/ENA primary metagenome ERZ1036412 (study PRJEB33795, sample SAMN09464944) | human gut metagenome | host: Homo sapiens | place: USA: Stanford, California | collected 2016-11 | study: EMG produced TPA metagenomics assembly of the... | reverse complement strand
ACGATGCCGCTGCCAACCCCTTCCGCCGCTGACAGCGCCAGTGAACCGGATGTGCAGACAGCGACCACCTGATAGCCGTTACGCACCAGAATCCCTTTTATGTTCTTTCCATCCTCCGGTTTGGAGAACGCTACGATAATATTAGTCACATGCCTCACCTCCAAGCAAGCCTTTGGACCGGAACCTGATTACAGTACCGGCTTCAATATTTATAAAGATATTCGCTTACTTCCCAGTCAGTGACCTGAGCCCTGAAATCGCGCCACTCCTTTTCCTTTGCTTCCAGATATTTGGTATAGATATGGTCCCCCAATACATCCTTCATAAACCAGTCTCCGTCAAATGCCTCGATGGCATCCCCCAGGGTCTCCGGTATGCGCTCCACATTCCTGGACTTCATATCCTCCGGCCCCATGGTAAACATGTTGCCTTCCACGCACTCCGGCAGCTCCATCTGCTTCTCAATCCCGTCCAGGCCGGCTCTCAGGCATGCTGCCAGGGCCAGGTAGGGATTCATGGCCGGGTCCGGACAGCGCAGTTCAATCCTGGTGCTCTCCCCCCTGGGCGACGGTATGCGGATTAGGGAACTGCGGTTGGAGGTGGACGACCAGGCTATATAGATGGGCGCATCGTACCCCGGTATCAGGCGCTTGTAGGAATTCACAAGCGGGTTGGTAAGGATGGTCATGGGCTTCATATGGTGAAGGATACCTGCCATGAAATAATAGGCTGTACGGCTCAGCTTCAAAGGGTCTGAGTCATCTGCAAACAGGTTCTTCCCGGTCCCGTCCGACAGGGACATATTGATATGCATGCCTGAACCATTGATTCCCTCCTTTGGCTTTGGCATGAAGGTGGCATGAAGGCCATGGCGCTTGGCAATGGTCTTGGCCGCCATCTTAAAGGTTATGATATTGTCCGCCGCCCTTAAGGCATCCGTGTACTGGAAATCAATCTCATGCTGGGCCGGGGCAATCTCATGATGGCTGGCCTCAATCTCAAATCCCATATCCTCCAGGTTGAGCACGATATCCCGGCGTACATTTTCAGCCAGGTCAATGGGGGATACATCAAAATAACCGGCTGTCTCATGGGTATTGGTGGTGGGCCTTCCCTCCTCATCCGTGTGGAAAAGGAAAAACTCGCACTCAGGCCCTACATTAAATACATAACCCATGTCAGAGGCCTTTCTGACCGCCCGCTTTAACACATTCCTGGGATCTCCTGTAAATGCGGTCCCGTCCGGATTATACACATCGCAGACCAGCCTTGCCACCTTGCCCTGCTGGGGCCTCCACGGGAATATCTCAAACGTATCCAGGTCCGGATACAGGTACATATCGGACTCGTCAATCCTTACAAACCCTTCAATGGCGGAGCCGTCAAACATGCAGCGGTTATCCAGCGCCTTATCCAGCTGGCTGGAGGTAATGGCCACATTCTTAAGCATGCCAAAAATATCCGTGAACTGAAGGCGTATAAACTCCACATCCTCTTCCTCGGCCATGCGGATAATGTCGTCCTTACTGTATTTGCTCATCTCTATTCTCCCTCTCTCGCAAACTGCTATACCAACAATGTGAATCCGTGAAATAGGAAAAGCAGGGGCGCCCTGGGACGCTCCCGCCTCACTCTACCAAAAATATATCAACAGAATTTTTATTTGTCAATGCGAATTAACGATTTCGTGTTTTTCACCAATATCACTTTAAAGCGCGAAGTTGTTCTGTGAAATGATTACCTAATTTCATGGTGCCCACATACCCCACATCGCCGGTCATGTGTACAACGCCCTGTTCATCAATCTCAATCTCCAATGTGCCGCCGGGCATCTGGACCACCATCTTTGGATCTGTCAGTCCCAGGCGGTAAGCCGCTGCCGCTGCCGCACAGCACCCGCTGCCGGAGGCAAGGGTATATCCGGCCCCTCTCTCGTAAACCTCGGTCTGGATATGGGTCCGGTCTAACACCTTCATGATCTGTGTATTAATCTTCTCCGGGAACTGCCTTGCGCTCTCTGAATATTTCCCAATCCTGCACACCAGGTCCTTTGATATCTCATCCATAAGGATGACACAGTGTGGGTTGCCTACGGACAGACAGGTCACCGGATAAGGAATCCTTCCAAATACCATTGTCTCATTGATGATTTCCCTGCGCGGGCCTTCCACCGGCACATCGCTGCTCCAGAAAGAGGCCCTGCCCATGGATGCCTTCAGCCGGGTCCCTTCCTCGTTCAGGTAGTGGATTGCAGCCTCGCCGCCGCTGGAATATATGGTGAAGTCCTTCTTCTGCACATATCCCGCGTCCTTCAGGTACTTTGCAAATATCCTGACCCCGTTGCCGCTTTTCTCCGCAATGCTGCCGTCCGGATTCCACACCACCATGGAAATCCTGTCCTCACTGATTACAGGCCCTTCCAGCACGCCGTCCGCCCCAACGCCAAAATTCCGGTTGCACATCAGCTGTACATTGGCAGGGTTCAGTTCCATCTTATTCTTATTCGGGTCATAAACCAGATAGTCGTTGCCCAGTCCATGATATTTCTCCACTATTAGCCTCATATCCATATCCTCCATATTTTCCTGGCATTCCGCTTAACATCCTGTTTTATCATTCTGCTTTAACACTTTGCTTTAACATTTTATTTTATATTTTATCAGGCATTTTTTAATAATAATATAGATATAATGCTGCTTTATATTGCAAATAATGCTATTATTCGTATATACTGTTCCTGTAAGACGGTTTCTGCAGGACGGTTCCTGCAGGACAGTATCCATAAAGTGCTTCCCGAAAGGAGGAACATCCATGTATATAAGCGACAGCTCCCCTGACACCCAGAAGCAGGGTTATCTGGAAGGCGACTTCCATTTGTTCCACATCAAAGACAGACTGCAGCGCACCTATAATTTCCACTATCATGATTTCCTCAAAATCCTGGTGCATCTGGAAGGAAATGTAATTTATACAATTGAAGGCCGTTCCTATTCCCTCTGTCCCGGGGACATCGTGTTGGTGGACCGCGGACAGATCCACCGCCCTCAGGTGGATTTCGCATCCCCCTATGAACGCCTGGTCCTGTACCTTTCCCCGGACTTTCTGGAACGGTACGGCGAACATGGGGCTTCCCTGGACAGCTGTTTTTCCACCGCGGCCTACCGCCATTCCAATGTGCTGCGGCTAAAGGAGGATATCCGGCATCCCATGCTGTCCCTCCTGCGCAGGCTGGAGCGGGCCCAGAACTGGCAGGAGGAAGAATTTGCAGGCCCCCTGTACTGCCGTTTACTGTGCCTTGAGTTCCTGGTGGAGCTGGGACGGGCGTCCATGGACGCCAATGCCCAGTACATCCCAACCGGCACACTGAACTATCACGTATCAGGACTTATATCCTATATTAATGGGCACCTGGACCAGGACCTGAGTATCCAAACCCTTTCTGCCGGCTGCTGCCTCAGCCCCTACCACATGATGCGGATGTTTAAGGAAGAAACCGGTTACACCATCGGAAACTACATTACGGAAAAACGCCTGCTGCGGGCCCGCGACCTGCTTGCGCAAGGCAAAAGCGCAACCGAGAGCTGTTTCCTGTCCGGGTTCCGGAACTATTCCACATTTCTCAGGGCCTATAAACAGCACTATAAAGAACTGCCCAAGCACTCAGGCCGGTTAAAAAACAGTAAAAATTAAAGTATTTCTGATTTTTTCTTGAAATTTTCGTAATATCTGTTATAATATACTCATTGTTTTTCCATTGAGGACAGTTGTCTTTGTGAGATGAACACACCTTGCACAGTGGATTTGGAATCAGTGGATTATTCATGAAATGAGGAGGATTGTAGTATGAGAATCAGGAAAATCATGGCCGTGACCATGGCCGCATGTCTTGTTGCCGGTTCCCTTGCGGGCTGCGGCAAGAAAACAGAAGAAAAAGTCATCAAAATCGGCGTGTTTGAGCCGACCACAGGCGAGAACGGGGGCGGCGGCTTCCAGGAAGTACTTGGTATCCGGTATGCCAGGGAGATGCACCCGACCGTAACAATCAACGGCGAGGAATATCAGGTAGAACTGGTAGAGGTTGACAACAAGTCCGATAAGACAGAGGCTGTCAACGCCGCGCAGAAGCTGGTAAGTGAAAAGGTAAGCGTTGTCCTTGGAAGCTACGGCTCAGGCGTATCCATTGCAGCCGGACAGATATTCGCAGACGCCAAGATCCCGGCCATTGGCTGCTCCTGTACCAACCCACAGGTAACCGAGGGCAATGATTATTATTTCCGTGTATGCTTCATCGATCCCTTCCAGGGCACGGTTATGGCTAACTATGCATTCCAGAACGGTGCAAAGAGCGCTGCCGTCATCACACAGCTGGGCGATGACTATTCCTCAGGCCTTGGTTCCTTCTTTAAGGATGCATTTGCCAAATTAGGCGGGGAGATTGTAAGCGAAGAGCAGTTCCAGACCAACCAGACTGACTTCAAGGCAATCCTGACCAATATCAAGGCAGCCAACCCTGACATCATCTTTGCCCCGTCCTCCATCACCACTGCCCCGCTTATCATCAAGCAGGCAAGGGAGCTTGGCATTACGGCAACCATCGCGGCAGGCGATACCTGGGAGAATTCCACCATCATCGAGAACGCAGGCAAGGACGCCGAGGGCGTTGTGCTTTCCACCTTCTTTGACGAGGCTGAACCGGCCAATGACGAGGCTGCTGCCTTCATCAAGGGCTTTAAGGAATATCTGGTAAAGAACAAACAGGAAGACATCATCCCGGCCGTATCCGCACTGGGCTATGATTCCTACCTGGCAGCCATCAAGGCCATTGAGACAGCCAATTCCACGGACACCACCGCTATCCGCGATGCGCTTAAGGGCGTCCAGATTGACGGCGTGACCGGAAGCATTACCTTTAATGAGACAGGTGATGCCAACAAGGATATCGCTTTCATCAAGACCATCAAGGATGGCAGGTTCCAGTTCCTTACAACTACAACCGTAGAGTAAGGTCATCTGACAGTTACATATGAAACAGAGGCCGCAGGCGGCAGCCATTGCCCCGCGGCCTTTCTCCGGCTTATGGCGGATGAGCAGGATACCATGTCCTCATGCCATTCCCTGCAGGATACAATCATTAAGAAAACAGGAGGCAGACTCTTATGAGTTTAACAACATTTCTTCAACAGTGCCTGACCGGTATCTCCCTTGGCGGCGCCTATGCGCTGATTGCCATCGGTTATACACTGGTATACGGCATCCTCCGTCTGATTAATTTCGCCCATGGCGACATATTCATGATGGCAGGTTATTTTATGATTTTCGCAATGGCCAGCCTTCCCTGGTTCATCGCAATCCCGGTTACCCTGATTGTCACCGTTGTCCTTGGTGTTACCATTGAACGGGTGGCTTACCGTCCCCTGCGTTCTTCCCCCAGGATGTCCGTCATGATTTCAGCCATTGGCGTATCGTATCTGCTGCAGAACCTTGCTACCTATCTGTTCACAGCCCTGCCAAAGGGGTACCCTGAGATTCCTTTCTTAAAGAAGATTTACCAGATCGGCGGTCTCTCCGCTTCCTTTGTAACCTTCCTCACACCTGTCCTGACCCTGGTGCTGGTATATCTTCTGATACTCCTGATTAACCACACCAAAATCGGCATGGCCATGAGGGCTGTTTCCAAGGATTACGAAACCGCGTCCCTGATGGGTATCAAGATTAATAAGACCATCTCCTTCACCTTTGCAGTGGGTTCCCTGCTGGCAGGAATCGGCTCCATCCTCTATTTCACGGACCGCATGACCGTATTCCCGTTCTCAGGCGCGCTGCCCGGCCTCAAATGCTTTGTTGCCGCTGTATTCGGCGGTATCGGAAGCATTCCCGGCGCTGTCATCGGTGGTTTCATCCTTGGACTTGGCGAGACGGCCCTGGTTGCCATGGGACAGTCCACCTTCAGTGACGCATTTACATTTATCCTGTTGATTGTTATGCTTCTCATCCGCCCAACCGGCCTGTTTGGTGAGAAGACAACCGATAAAGTGTGAGGTGGCGGACATGAAGAATATGACAAAGAACAAAAACAAGGTTTATACCATCATTGCCCTGGCTGTCATAATCGGGATCCTGGCATTCCTGCAATCTGACACGGCAGAATACAGTTATCAGATATCCATCCTGGAGCGGAGCGCCATCTATGCGGTGGTTGCTGTTTCCATGAACCTGCTGACCGGCTTCACCGGGCTGTTCTCCCTTGGTCAGGCAGGCTTTATGGCAATCGGCGCCTATATCGTGGCCATATTCACCATACCCGTGGGCTCCCGCGCCAGCGTATACTATGTGAGCGGGATTTCACCTGTGATTGCCAATGTAGCGCTCCCCATCCCCGTGGCCCTGCTCCTTGGCGGGCTGGCCGCCGCTGCCCTGGCTGCCCTTATCGGCATTCCGGTGCTGCGCCTTAAAAGCGATTACCTGGCCATTGCAACCCTTGGCTTTTCGGAAATCATCCGCGCCTTCATCGCAGCGCCCATGTTTGACACGGTCACCAACGGTTCCTACGGTCTTAAGAGCATACCCGGCTTCCCCAATATCTTTGCCGTATTCGGTCTGGCAGCCCTCTGCATCGCGCTCATGGTACTGCTGATCAACTCCTCCTATGGCCGTGTCTTTAAGGCCATCCGCGAGGATGAGGTGGCCGCCCAGTCCATGGGACTTAACCTGTTCCGCTACAAGGAGCTTTCCTTTGTGATTTCCTCTTTCTTCACAGGGATTGGCGGAGGAATGCTGGCCATGTTCATGCGTTCCATTGACTCCAAGACCTTCCAGGTTGCCCTGACCTATGACCTTCTTCTGATTGTGGTCCTGGGCGGCATCGGAAGCGTTACAGGAAGCGTCCTGGGCGCGTTCCTGGTAACCTCGGGGCGTGAGCTGCTGCGGTTCTTCGATGACCCGCTAACCATTGCAGGGGTACACATCCCGCTGTTCCGTTCCGGTTTCCGTATGGTCATCTTCTCCATTCTTTTAATGGTAGTGGTGCTCTTCTACCGCCGCGGCATCATGGGCAACAATGAATTTTCCTGGGACGGACTGTTCCGGCTCATACGCGGCATACCTGACAAGCTAAAGAAAGGCCGCGGAAAGAAGGCCGCCTCCAAAAAAGGAGGTGCAAGGTAATGGATAACATGAAAAACGTACTGCACATGGACAATGTAACCATGCAGTTCGGGGGCGTGGTAGCTGTCAACGGACTGTCCTTGGATGTAAATGAACACGAAATCGTGGCCCTTATCGGACCCAACGGAGCCGGTAAGACCACTGCCTTTAACTGTGTGACAGGCATCTACCAGCCCACCTACGGCTCTGTTTCCTTTCACGGGGAAATAATCCTGGCCGACACGCCTCAGGGCAAGATGCGCCGTCTTTATGCCGGTGACGTTGCGCCGCAGGCGCTTACGCCGGTGCGCAAAACGCCGGATGAAGTGACCAAGCTGGGGATTGCCAGGACCTTCCAGAACATCCGTCTGTTCGGCAACCTGACCGTTTTTGACAATGTACTGATTGCAAAACACATGCGGGCCAGGCAGAACGTATTCTCCGCCACCCTGCGCCTGAACCACGCAGAGGAAAAACGGATGCGGGATGAATCCATGGAGCTTCTTAAAATGCAGGGCCTGGCACATCTTAAGGATGAAATCGCCTCCTCCCTGCCCTACGGCCTGCAGCGCCGCCTGGAGATTGCGCGTGCGCTGGCAACCAGCCCCAGCCTGCTCCTTCTTGACGAGCCTGCGGCTGGTATGAATCCCCAGGAGACACAGGACCTGACCGATTTCATCAAGCAGATCCGGGACGACTACCATCTGACCATATTCATGATTGAGCACCATATGGACCTGGTCATGCAGATATCCGACCGCATCTATGTGCTGGATTTCGGCAAGCTCATTGCCCACGGCACGCCGGATGAGGTGCAGAACAATCCAAAAGTAATTGAAGCATATCTGGGGGTGAGTGACGATGTTAACGATTAAAGATCTGAGGGTAAACTATGGCGGGATTGAAGCTGTAAAAGGCATCAGCTTCGAGGTCCCGGAAAAATCCATTGTCACCCTGATTGGCGCCAACGGAGCAGGGAAAAGCACCACCCTGCGTTCCATCACAGGGCTGGTCAAGGCCTCCGGCGGTTCCATCCAGTTTGACGGCGCGGAACTTCTGGGCATGGACACACCGGATATCGTGGCCAAAGGCATTACCCTGGTACCGGAAGGCCGCAGGGTATTCCCCGACATGACGGTAATAGAGAACATCAAGATCGGGGCCTACTTAAGAAGCGCTTCCCTGGAAGACGACATCAACTGGGTCTACGACCTGTTTCCCCGTTTAAAGGAAAGGAGCTGGCAGCTGGCCGGCACCCTCTCCGGCGGCGAACAGCAGATGCTGGCCGTTGCAAGGGCCCTTATGAGCCATCCCAAGCTGATGATGATGGATGAGCCCTCCCTGGGCCTGGCGCCCCTGATTGTACAGGATATATTCAGCATCATCAAGGAAATCAACAAACAGGGTGTGACCATCCTCTTAATTGAGCAGAATGCCAACATGGCGCTGAGGATTGCCGACCAGGGGTATGTGCTGGAGACCGGACGCATTGCCCTGACCGGCACCGGCAGGGAGCTGCTGGCGGACGAGTCAGTGAAGGCGGCATATCTGGGAAAGAAAAAGAATTAAATACCGCTTCAGGCTGCAGGGGAAACCTGGGCTGTATAAAAGCAGACGGTAAAACCACAAGGGAGGAGGATGGCCTGGCTTATGTCATTTAGTAAAGATGCTGGACAAAGCATTCCGTGAAGTCTGGACCTATTCAACCACGGACATCCTGATTAACCCGGATTACCACCTTAACATAGATGATAAGCAGATTTCCTTTACAGACTGGGATGGAAACCACCATCAGCTGGATATGGACGGACATCTTCTCTGTTATAAAAAACGGGAGCTGAACGTAAAAGAAAAACAGCCCGGGGGATGCAGCCGCGTTCGAAAAAATCATGGCAAGATATACCCGTCCATATGGGCATTGCCAATGTATCTATACATAAAACGGTTCTATACTGAATGTTGGGGTGTACTGAAAAGCACACTTCCAACATTCTTTTA
>ERZ1036412.1169-NODE-1169-length-9390-cov-9.969148_pt1 | contig 9390 bp, 13 predicted proteins | sample MGYA00514218_ERZ1036412 | MGnify/ENA primary metagenome ERZ1036412 (study PRJEB33795, sample SAMN09464944) | human gut metagenome | host: Homo sapiens | place: USA: Stanford, California | collected 2016-11 | study: EMG produced TPA metagenomics assembly of the... | reverse complement strand
TTCTCATTAACTTATCATAGAAGATCTCTATTTACAGACTTTTTTTCATAGCCTCCGTTACTCAGAAAGGTCGAGTATTCATGCGTTTTCGAAGATTGATGAGGCTAAATACATCCTCCATAATCTCTCTATCCCGTACCTCCAGCATCAACCACTTCTGTCCATTTCCGATTTTTGTGTTTTTGAATACCGTTTGCACATAGTCGGAGCATATTGGCATAAGAAGCTCTGCCTCTGTAAGCTCATGACTTCCTACAACCACGAGGGCAATAAAATAGCCTTCCATCGGGTAGAGTGTACAAAGAGACTTTCCGCTCTTCTTATACTTAACGTTCCAGCCAGCCTGCATGGAACAGCGACTGTGTTCCATGCAGGGTGTAATCTGGTAGGCGGACTGGATACGCTCATTAAAGTCCGCCCATAACGGGCTACCGATATATTCTGTGACCTGCTCCCACGTTGGCGGTGTTACATTTGAATAGAGCATATTCCAATCCATCCTAATTTCCCTCCTTAGGCTCTACTATCCAACGGCAAAGGCTTGACCCAAATTTCCATGTAGGCCATGTCCTTCACATCTCGGTAATACTTCTCCGCAGAGAAAGGCTCCGTGGCCAAGTTGTGGTGCGGTAGCCATGTACCGAAAAGGTACTTGCTAGCCTGATCCAAAGCGACTGTCACCAAATCTTCAAATTTTTCTGCTTCAATTTTGCAAACGATGTATTCGCCTGCCGGAAGTTCTTTCTTTACGAAGCCGCCTTGCAACTGGCTCGGAACATTTTGGACAAGACCACCCGCAAAATAATTGAAAAGGCCCTGCGCCGAATCTTCCGTATGGGACATTCCCATTTCCACGCTGGTATTGAGATTGGCGCTAATTGAGGCTTTCTCCACATGATACCGTTTCCAAAGCTGCCCCGGCGCATCTACGCCAGTGCCTTCACCGACCGGAATCTGCTCAGAAATACGAACTGCAGTCTCCAGACCAAGGTAGACTTCCGGGTTCGCCAGCGACTTTCTCTGGATTTCCAAAATGATATCGCCTGCTACCAGCGGGACCCCTTCATCAACCAGGACGTAATTCATGGAAACCTCCGGCTTATCAAATGTATTGAGCATTGGTAAATCCCTCCTGTAGTCTTCGGGTGTAATCCCATACGTTTCCTTGAAAGCCCGTGTAAAGTTCGCATGGCTGGAAAAGCCATAGTCCAAGGCAACATCAAGAATTCTCTGTTCGGAGTCACCCCGATTCTCAATCACCTTTGCCAAACGGCGGAGCTTCACATATTCCTGAACCGGTTTATTTACCAGTCGCTTGAACAAGCGCTGGAAATAGAAAGGGGACAGGCCGACGGTATTTGCCAGTTCTTCCGTTGAAATTTCTTCTGTCAAGTGTACCTCGATAAAATCCAAGGATTGTTCAATTGCTTCCCATGCGTGCATTGTAGCACCTCCTATATTTGATGTTCATAGCCATGAGCATAGTGTTGTTTGGCTCATCCCTATGATGCTCACATCATACCACTTTATTTTCTGCCAGGCTTTTCGCACAATGCCCTTTTAATTAGGTACGACGTTTGAAAACCTTCGACCATGAGTATATTGCGCTCGCCGCACAGGGTCAGGGTCGTTTATCCCAGTTTCAATGCGGGCGACAATGATGGATCGCATTTCTTCCACAGAGATGTTGCGGTCTTGAGCCAGCTTTTCAAAAAATGTCTTATAATCAGGCATCAGTGAACCTCCTTTGCAGTTGCTACCCATGAGTAAGCACTTCTGTCTACACAACATTCTTTTTAACAATCATGTCTACACAACACACCCCATTTCTATCCTGTCAACTCAGCTCTCTGTAACTTTTCACGATTGACCAGTTCCCACTGTCTTTTAGAACGCAAGAATCCGAGAGCCGGAACAATTTTTCCAAACTGTCCAAACCCTCGGAAATCCCTTGTTTTCTACACTTTTTCAGTTTTCTATTTCTCTACCCTTGACATCAATACGACACACTCAACATGCATTGTAGTTCTCTTGTGGCAGATGAGAAGCATGTAAGGGAACGGCTAATGAAAGATATTTCTGCCGGAATCCGCATGAAAGATGTGATAGGGCGAAGCATTGTGAGAATTCCATTGTATCATATGCTTGATACGGTTAAAATAGATACGAATAGCAAATCCGTTCAGGAGATTGTGAACGAGAAGAAGTTGTAGGAAGCATATGGATTCCATGATGAATCAAAATTGAATGGCAGGCTTATGGGAGTGCTGTGCATGAACATAGAAGGAAGGGATTGGAATGGGAGTTTTTCTGCAATATGCGCTGTTTCCTGGCTGCGGCGAGGTGGCGGCCCGCATGGCGGTGGACGCGCCTGCGAAAAATCCGGCATTTGAAATCCGGCCGGAACGATGCAGGTTCGCGGATACTGGAAAGGGAACACAGGTTTTTCTGGACGGAGATCATATGATTTCTGCAGCGGGGAGGAAGAGGATCATTTCAGCACACAGCCGGATTACTTTGGATACATAGAAGAGGAAGAACGGCGATACTTGGCAGGGCGGCCGGAAATGCTGAGGAAATGGTTCGGGAATCAGAAGATGGATGCGGTTTTGCGTTATCTTGTCCATTGGACTGTCCTGGGAGATAGCGAACCAGTTTGAGGATAAGATGGCTGAGCTTTTGTACCAGTTGGACAAGCCGGAGATTGCATTGCGGGCCTATAGGGCGGGCAGCCATTTTTCCGATGATGGTTTTCTCTATGCCCGGTGCGTGGCTTTGGTCAATGGGCGGGCATATTATCAAAAGATTCTGGATGGCAGGAAGAAATTAAACAAGGATATGGAATTTGAGGCCAATCTTTACGCTCCGGCCAAGGCGTGGGCCAGGAAACACAGGAAGGATTTTGCCGAATATCCCTATCTTCCCCATGTGAGTTATGAAACGGGAAGCAATCAGGAGTTTTGGAAGAAAGAAAACCTCTGGTCAGAACAGACGCTTCCGCTTGGCTGGCAGATTGCGCTTCCTTCGGGCTGGACGGCTAAGGAAGGGGAGAATGGAGAAACAGTGGTTTTCCGCCAGAGAGCGCCCTAGCTGTCCGTATCACGCCTTTTCATGCGGAAAAAGACGGACAGCCGGCTCCAGCGAAGGTAATGGAGCAGACGTATTTACAGACCATTCCGCCGGAGGCGGTTCCAATCAAGCTGACGGGCTGCAGCCTGCCCGGATTTCGCATGAAAGCCTTTGAGGCTGCGGAGACGGAGGCTGGTCTGCAGATTTTTTGTGGGCTATTATGGAAAAGGCGAGCTGTTGTCTGTCAATTTTTACGGCAGCGATCAGGAAGAGTGCCGGGAGGCATTCAGCACAGAGTGAGGATTATCAGACAGCCTTACAAGAGATTCGGGCGGGCCGGTCCATAGAACAGCTTACAAAAGCAGAGTAATGACCCAGTGTATGATGGATTTCAGAATATGAGAAGAATGCCCCGGAGCATGGCAGGAGGAAATCCGCCCGTCTCCGGGTTGTGATTAAAACAAGGAACTGATATATTGAGAAACTCAATACCTTTTTCTTTTATCATACCAGAGACACCGTCTCTTTACATTATCCAGAATATCCAGGACACGGGCACAAGAGAGTCCGTATTCCCTTCCAATATCCGCTGCAGATTTTCCGGCTAGATAAGCAGTAACAATGGCAAGATCATGTTTCCCAGTGCAAACTTCTGCAATATCTGGAACAGTTGCATAGGCTTTTAGGCGATTTTCCATCAATTCATTGGAAGGTCGGGACGGCGTGGATCGAGGAAGGCTGGACTCATTCGCATCAACTACTGTCATGATCTGAGAGAGGATGGCCTGCTCCTTCTTCAAATTTTCAAGGCGGAAAGCATTAACACGGGCACTTTCCTCTGTCTGAGACAATTTCTTTTGCAATTCCGGAATTTCTTTTAAACGTTCCCTGCATTTTTCAATAATAGCCATCGCTGTCATGGTATTCCTCCCGCATCTGTTTTCTTTCAGTATAAAGCAGATGCCATGAAAAATCCATAGAACCGTAAGGGGATGCTGGATGCGGCAGTAAAAAAGAGGTTCCAGCGTTGCAGGAGGCAGGAGAAATGACAAAGGACGTGTTAGAAAAGGAATTGGCAGGTTTTAGCCGCAACAAGATTGCCGCCAGATGGGGAGAACCTGCAGAGGAATTGTCTGGTATGGATGGCGAAATTTATTCCCTGAACGGTGAGAAGACATTGATTGTATATTATGGCGGGGAGAACAGCTAATTCAAATCCTCTCCTTATTCCGCCAATTCCACAACAAGGTCAATTGTAAGGTGCCGCCGTCATAAGTGCTACATGGTGTTTCACTCGTTCAGGATCACGAAGGTAAAGTCTGGAACCAAGCTGCGGCGTACAAATGGAAACTGATGGGACTGATCGGATTCCGTATGTTGAGAAATTTCTCGTTGGACATTCGTGCTGGAGTTGTTACTGACATTTCCGAAAGCGGGGCACGCAGACTGATACGGGAAGTGTTGTGCCCGGAATTTAACATTTTCCCACCGGTAGGATTTGATACAGAATTAAAGCACATGGTATTTCACAGGATGCTGGACGAACAGGCCGGAATCCTCAATTTCCTTTCAGAACAGCGAACAGCTGTCATAAACGGAGCTGCAGGAACTGGAAAAACCCTGATAGCCGTGGAAAAGGCACGGCGTCACACCGCGGATGGCCAAAAGGTTCTATTTCTCTGCTTTAGAGCAAAAAGAAACGGCGGCCTTGAAAATCAAAGCCACCGCAAGTTGGTGTAGGCTGATTGAGAACTTCATCTTTCGTACAGCCAGAAAGTATAGACAAAAGAATTAGTAACAATGATAGAACTATCTTCTTCACTATCATTTCCGTCCTTTCCTGCGTACAGCTCTTTTCGCTTTTTTCTTTGCGTTTGTCTGCCTGCGGGACTTCATTTCTTTTTTCCTACCGGACATTGCCAGCAACATCATAGCCCACAGAACCATGATGCCAACCCCGGCGGCGGCCAGCAAAAGGTTAGGGTCTGTGGTTGTTCCAGCATATTCACTCATGTCGAAGCCCACCAAAACCAGTGCCGCCGAAAACGGGTATGTGCTGGCCAGAGCACCGCCTTTGAAAAACATAATGCTATACCCTAGGAAAAATGCCAAGATTGAACCACTCAGGTATGCCCCCCGAATCTGCCCAAAAATCAGGATCAGGGGCATACAAACCAGATAGGTTGTCAAAGCTGCCATCCAACTTGTGTGCCACAGTGGAAAAACACCTCCGCAGTCAACCCGGGCAAACCAACCACCAACCCTGTTATTAGGGTAACACCTGCACTGTAAATTCCCAACAGAACCGCCAGGATACCGATTAGAAGCAGTTTGACACCTAACAGTTTTGGCATGGAAATGGGGATTGTCATGATATTTTTGAGCGTATCATGGGCAGCTTCCCGGTCAATGAGCCAGCCGCCAATCATGACCAGAGAAATAGGGAGGAATATCTGGGTATTGCCCCAGACAACATTTTCAAAAAGGGTTGTAAAATCGAAGTTCGGATTTCGGTATTCCGCCGAAACAATAAGCTGGCTTCCGTATTGAACGAATGGGCAAAGGGCGAGTGCTACAAGCCCCACTAGGAAGATCTGACAGCGACGTAGTTTCAGCAATTCTGATTTCAGTAAATTCCACATAACCACACCCCCTTAAATTTCCTGGCGTCGGTAGACCAACGCAATCAGAGTAAGAAATATAGCGGCTTCCACAAGGATGACACTGAATACCTGGACATTATTCAGAAAATAAGGGCTGATACGTTCCAGCAAATCCGCCAATTCTGTGTTTGGATGGCTTTGGTCATAAAACTGGAATGTCCATCGGAAAGCCAGTGGCCCCGGCAGCAGTGTTCCGGCGTTCAGACCAAAAGATTGTGTCAGAAAAATGTCATTCATGGAAAGAATGTAGTTGATAATGGTATAAAAAAATGTAATCACAACTGACACAATGTAATTTTTATTGAGGAGGATTACCAGCAAAACACAGGGCAATGCACCAACCCACATGATGAGTCCTTCTTCAAGTCCTACTAAAAACAATGTCCAGAAACCCACAGGCTTCCAGCCTTGAAACAGCAGAACTACAAGGTTTACAAATCCGCCAACAGCCATAAATCCAATGGCAAAAAGTAGTAAAACCAACATTTTAGAAAGCACCAATTTCGTTCTGTTAACCGGTACAGTCAAAAGGTTTTTCAGAGTATCATAGTCCAGTTCCTCAAACAGTAGGTTGGAAGCCAGTATAACGAGAAAAGGCATTAAAAGCAGGTAGGCACTGAGTTGGAACAAGCTGGACATGATGCCATTTACGGCATCCACGCTGGCTTCCGCATCTGCTAGAAAAAATGCGTAAGCCAGTGGCATCAAAACCGAAAGCAGTAGGGAAATAAACACCAAGGGTTTTCGCTTTAATTTTGCAAACTCGCATTTAACCAGTTTAAGCAATTCCCTCACCTCCTGTCACACGCTTGAAATAATCTTCAAGGCTTTCTTCGCAGGTATGGGCTTCTGATACCTCCAATCCATTTTCCACAAAAGCAGTCACAATTTTTCCTACAGGCAGATTGAGATTATGCAAACGTAAATTATGGTCGTCCTGTATAGAAAAATGGTTTTCATGGAAATTACGTTCTAAAATTCTTGCTGCTTGTGCAGTATCGGAAAGAGTAAAACGGATATGTTTGCTGCTTTTCTGTTCCAATTCTGCAAGGCTTTCTTCTTCCAGTAACACGCCATGGTCGATAATGCCAATATCATCAGCCAGTAGAGAGATTTCTGAAAGGATATGGCTGGAAATCAAAATTGATTTTCCCCTTGCGTCGCAAAGCTTACGAATAAAAGAGCGTACTTCTGCAATTCCGATAGGGTCCAGCCCATTGATAGGTTCATCTAAAATCAAAAGTTCCGGGTCATGCATAACGGCAAGTGCAATCGCAAGCCGCTGCTTCATACCAAGAGAATATTGAGAAAACAGCTTTTTGTCTTTATAAGGCAGTCCTACCAAATCCAAAGCGTCTTTGATTGCATGACGGTTTGGTACTCCCCGCAAGGTTGCAAATATACGCAGATTTTCCGTAGCAGTCAGGTTAGGATAAAAACCGGGCGACTCAATCAAACTGCCAATACGGGGTAATAATTTCTTTTCATTCCCCTGTAAAGATTTCCTCCATATTTTGACTTCGCCGGAAGTTGGCTTTGTCAATCCAAGCAGCATTTTCATGGTGGTAGTTTTTCCGGCTCCGTTTCTTCCAAGCAGACCATAAATTCTTCCTCTCTGCACATGGATATTTAAGTCAGCGACACTCTTGTGTGAGCCGTATTGTTTTGTAAGATTTTTTGTTTCAATGATATAATTTTTGTCCATATTCAAACCTCCTGTTCTGTAAAGTATTCTATTACGCCAATCTTGCATTAACCTTGCCACAACCTTGCATTAACCTTGCAATTTGAAATGCAGATCCCCGAAATAATTAGGGCTCCCGCCATGAAAGACGGGAGCGCCTTAATCTACCAAGGGAAAAAGTAAAATAAATTCCGTCCTTTTTCCCCGGACGCTTTCTGCTGTTATTGTGCCGTTCATTTTCTCTACAAGCTGATGTACAATAGAAAGCCCCAGTCCACTTCCTTTTTCAGACCGTCCCTTATCGCACTTATAGAGCCGTTCAAAAATACGCTTCAAATCTTCTTTTTCAATCCCTATGCCATTATCAGCTAACAGAATTTGCATATTCCCTCCCTGCTTCGACAGGGCTATTTCTATTTTATCCGCGTGGCTGTGAGCAATCACATTTTGAATAAGATTGTTCAATATCCGCATATAGCCATCTGTATCAAGTTTTACCCGGAATGGTTGTTCGGGAATATCAATGTTGTAATCTATCTGTTTATCCTCAAATATGGGTATCCAGTCAATTAAAATATTTCTTGTCAATTCCGCAGCTTCAACAGTATTTATCTCCATAGCAAACTCATTAGAGTTTAGTTTGAACCAGTCAAAAAGAACATCAATGTATTCTTTCAGATCATGAGCTTTCCGGCGGGCAGTTTCGATATAATCATCCCGGTCTTTGCCTGTAACAATTCCCTTATGTGCAGCATCAAGATACCCTATAAGCGTTGTAAGCGGTGTTCTTACATCATGGGAGAGACTCGTCATAAGCTGTCGGTTTGTTTCCTCTGTCTGCCGAACAACAGAAAGTCTATTTTCATAAGACACAATAATCTCATTTATTTCATAAGCAAGAGGGGCCACCAGCTCATTTGTTGCTAATAAAATGCGCCTATTTCCATTTCCGTTTTTTACATCAGACAAAGCATCCGTTATTTCTGCTATCTGCTTTTTTACACGCCGGCTCATAAAGCAGGAGGTAAGAATAGATAAAAGAGCAGTCATCATTGATAGAAATGCGATAGTTTCCATAAAAAATCAAACCTCCTTGTTAAAGCGATAGCCAATTCCTTTAATCGTTTGGATATACTTCGGACTTCCGGGATTTATTTCTAATTTCTTGCGAAGTCGGCTGATAATCGCCATAATGTTGCTGTCGTCATAGAAATATTCCTCTCCCCACACTTCTTCGTATATCTGCTGTTTTGTCAAAATTTTTCCTTGATTTTTGGCACAGTATAAGAGCAGGTCAAATTCCTTTGGTGGAAGCTCAAAAGTTCCATTTTCCGTTGTGATAGAACGATTTTCAAGATCAATTTCCAGCCCATCAAATGTAAGTTGCTGTGGTGTTCCGTCCTTCTGATTAAAGCGGGTGTAGCGGCGTATAAGGGAAACGATACGGGCTATCAGCTCGTCCATATCAAAAGGTTTTGTCAAATAATCATCAGCTCCCGCCCGCAGGCCTCGCACTTTAGAAGCACTGTCATTTTTGGATGTGAACATTAAAATCGGCAGACTGCTTTCTTTTCTGATTTCTTCCAGTGTTTCAAATCCGTCCATACCAGGCATCATAATATCCAGTATAACAAGTTGATAGTCCTTTTCCTTTAATTTTTGCAATCCTTCTTTCCCGGTATTGCAAAAATCAGCTTCTATATTTTCCGATAGTACACTGCGTTTAATCAAAGCGCAAAGTTCTTTATCGTCATCTATAATCAAAACTTTATTCATGGCGAAACTCCCTTCATTGAATTGTGTAGTAATTCCCACTCAATATCTCTCGTAATGCTATTATAATTCGTTAGCTTGAACAATACAATGAAAAGAAGCCTGAATCTGGCACGGAACATTCTGGTAGAGACACTGGAAACGATAGACCAGACCATAAAAAACAGTGCGGAACGCTTGGAGGCCTATGTAGTTGAGCAG
>ERZ1036412.1157-NODE-1157-length-9592-cov-5.362273_pt1 | contig 9592 bp, 10 predicted proteins | sample MGYA00514218_ERZ1036412 | MGnify/ENA primary metagenome ERZ1036412 (study PRJEB33795, sample SAMN09464944) | human gut metagenome | host: Homo sapiens | place: USA: Stanford, California | collected 2016-11 | study: EMG produced TPA metagenomics assembly of the... | reverse complement strand
ATATAATATCGCCAGACATTACGCTGCGCCAATTCGTTGATACGTCAAAGTGCGACAGAGACAGGGACGCAGGGAAAAGGAGGTCAGACAAAATGATATGGGCAAAAGAGGAAACAATGTCCAGAGCGGAAATTGAAGCGGTTCAGTTAGCCCGCCTGAAGGAAGCGGTGACCCGCAACTATGAGGGGGTGCCCGCTTACCGTGCCAAGATGGAAGCTGCCGGCGTGAAGCCGGAAGACATACAGACCCTGAAGGACCTGGAAAAACTTCCATTTACAACAAAGCAGGATATGAGGGACAATTATCCTTATGGCCTGTTCGCGGTGCCAAGAAAACAGCTGCGCAGGATCCATGCGTCCAGCGGGACAACCGGCAAGCCAACGGTTGTGGGTTATACGGAAAATGACCTGGAAGTATGGAAGGAGTGCGTGGCCAGGCTTGCGGTTGCCGGCGGCGCAACGGACGAGGATGTGGCCCAGATCTGTTTTGGCTATGGCATGTTTACAGGCGCCCTTGGCCTTCACAACGGATTGGAAAAGGTGGGCGCGGCCATTGTGCCTTCCTCCACCGGCAATACCCAGAAGCAGCTGATGTACATGAAGGATTTTGAGACCACGCTGCTGGTGGCCACCCCGTCTTATGCCATGAGGATTGCAGAGGTGGCCCTGGAGATGGGGATTGACCCTAAAAAGGACCTGCATGTAAAAAGCCTGGTCCTGGGAAGCGAACTGATGACAGAGGCCATGCGGAGCGAGCTGCGCAAGGTATGGGGGGAGGATGTGAACCTGACCCAGAACTATGGCATGAGCGAACTGATGGGCCCCGGGGTGTCAGGGGAATGTCTTAAGCTCAACGGAATGCACATCAACGAGGACCATTTCATCGCAGAGATAATTGACCCCAAGACAGAACAGGTGCTTGCGGCAGGTGAAAAGGGCGAGCTGGTCATCACCTGCATCAGCAAGGAAGCCCTTCCCTTAATCCGCTACCGCACCAGGGACATTACCCGGCTCATGTACGAGCCGTGCCTATGCGGCCGTACCACGGCCAGGATGGAGAACCTGTCAGGCCGTACGGATGACATGTTAAAGATCCGCGGCGTCAATGTGTTCCCAAGCCAGATTGAGGAAGTGCTGATTAACACAGAAGGCATTGGACCCAACTATGAAATCGTGGTGGACCGGAAGAACCACTCCGACCTCCTTACCATAAAAGTAGAAGTAGAGGCAGAAAGCATGATGGATTCCTACGCAGCCCTGGAAAAGCTGGATTACAGCCTGAGGGAGAAAATGCGCCTGATGCTGGGCCTGGATGCCAAGATACAGCTGGTATCCCCCAATACCCTCCAGCGTTTTGAGGGCAAGGCAAAAAGGGTAACGGACCTTCGCGCCAACAAGGACGGAATCTGATGAAATGCTGACACATACCATTGGAGATTACAGTGAAAGGAAGGAAGATAAAGTGTCTGAAAAGAAAATATTACTTGGCAATGAAGCCATTGCAAGAGGTGCCTATGAGGCAGGGGTAAAGGTTTCGGCCGCATATCCGGGAACGCCCAGCACGGAAGTGAGCGAGGCTCTGGTGCAGTATGATGAGATTTACGCGGAGTGGGCTCCCAATGAGAAGGTGGCAACAGAGGTGGCAATCGGCGCCTCCATCGCAGGCGTGCGTTCCATGTGCGTGATGAAGCATGTGGGGATGAATGTGGCCGCAGACCCGCTTTATACGGCGGCCTATACCGGCGTCAGAGGCGGCATGGTGCTGGTGGTGGCGGACGACCCCGGCATGTACAGTTCCCAGAACGAACAGGACAGCCGTATGGTTGCAAGGGCTGCCATGGTTCCGGTGGTGGAGCCCTCCGACAGTGCGGAAGCAAAAGACTTCATGAAATATGCCTATGATTTAAGTGAAAAATATGATACCCCGGTCCTTCTGCGCAGCACCACCAGGCTGTCCCATTCCCAGGGGCTGGTAGAACTGGAGGACAGGGCGGAACCCTTTGATATCCCATATGAAAGGGATATTGCAAAATACGTGATGATGCCCGGCAATGCAATCAAGCGTCATGTGGCGGTGGAAGCGCGTATGAAACAGCTGGCAGAGGACGCAGATGGGCTGCCCATCAACCGGGTGGAATACAACGACCTGTCCGTGGGTTTTATCACCAGCGGGATTGCCTACAACTATGTGAAAGAGGCAATGCCTGAGGCATCCGTCTTAAAGCTGGGGCTTGTGAATCCTCTTCCAAGAAAGCTGATTGAGGAGTTTGCTTCCAAGATTGATAAGCTTTACATATTCGAGGAACTGGAGCCGGTTGTGGAAGAACAAGTCAAGGCATGGGGAATCCAGAAGGCAGTGGGCAAGGAAATATTCACGGTCCAGGGCGAGTACAGCGCAAACCTGATCCGTGAGCGCGTGCTGGGTCAGACACTGGAGGTTGACCCGGCGGCGCAGGTTCCTGCAAGGCCTCCCATCCTCTGTCCGGGATGTCCCCACAGAAGCGTATACACCGTGCTGAACAAACTGAAAATACACGCGGCCGGGGATATTGGCTGCTATACATTGGGCGCAGTGGCGCCGCTTAGCGTCATTGATACCACCATCTGCATGGGCGCCAGCATCAGCACCCTTCATGGCATGGAGAAGGCAAAGGGTAAGGATTATATCCACAGCTGGGTGGCTGTGATTGGCGATTCCACCTTTATGCATACGGGAATCAACTCGCTGATGAACATGGTCTATAACCAGGCCACCGGCACTGTCATCATCCTGGATAACTCCACCACCGGCATGACGGGGCATCAGGACCACGCAGCCACCGGCAAGACCTTAAAGGGCCAGGTGGTGCCGGCCATCAATATCATGGGGCTGTGCAGGTCCCTTGGCATTGAACATGTCTATGAGGTAGATGCGTTTGACCAGAAGGAACTGGAAGAGGTCATTAAGCGCGAAGTGGCCAGGGAAGCTGTTTCCGTCATCATCACAAAGGCGCCCTGCGCCCTGTTAAAAGGCATCAAGTTCCCCAACAAGTGCAGGCCGCTGTCTGATAAATGTAAGAAGTGCGGCGCATGCTTACGTCCAGGATGTCCAGCGCTGACTAAGAATGAGGACGGGACCATTTCCATTGATGAAACCATGTGCAACGGCTGCGGACTGTGCATGCAGCTTTGTAAATTTGATGCGATCGAGCAGATAAAGGCAGGTGAATAATATGACTTCAAAGAATATCATGATTGTAGGCGTTGGCGGCCAGGGTACCCTTCTTACCAGCCGTATCCTTGGAAAGCTTGCAATTAATGCGGGATATGATGTAAAATTATCTGAGGTACACGGCATGGCCCAGAGAGGAGGCAGCGTTGTTACCTTTGTGCGCTACGGCGACAAGGTAAACGAACCCATTGTGGAGGAGGGGCAGGCGGACGTACTCATTGCATTTGAACGTCTGGAAGCCCTGCGCTACCTGCATTTCCTTAAAAAGGACGGCGTGGTGATTGTCAATGACTGGCGCATCGACCCCATCACGGTGGTGACAGGGGTGGCTGCCTATCCTGAGGATGTGATTGAAACACTGAAGGAGAAACGCAGGGCCATTGTGGTGGAAGCAACGGCCGAGTCCAAGAAGCTGGGCGCGCCAAAGGCATTTAACATCATTGTCCTGGGAGCGGCGGCAAGGCACATGGGCTTTGAGAAGGAAGACTGGCTGCGCGTGATTGAGACAACAGTCCCGCCAAAGACCATTGAAGTGAATAAGCAGGCCTTTGAGATTGGGTATGCGCTTTCACTATAGAGGTCCTGCTGTATGATTGTTTTAGGGGCGTGCAGATGGCGGGAATGAATTTTCAGACACGCCCTAGGCAGGATGATTGATTCAGACATCCTAAAAAATACGGAGGGTTTACAGTCAGATGATTTGGAATGAGACAAAGGAATGTATGAGCAGGGATGAGATGACAAACCTGCAGGGCGCAAGGCTTTCAAAACTGGTGGACCGTGTGTACCACAACGTGGAGTATTACAGGAAGAAAATGCAGGCAGAGGGACTGGAGCCAGGCGATATCAAGGGGATTGAGGACCTGGATAAGCTGCCGTTCACCACCAAGGATGATTTGAGGGATACCTATCCATTCGGCATGTTTGCAGTGGATAATTCCCAGATTACCCGTATCCACGCATCCAGCGGCACCACGGGAAAGGCAACTGTGGTGGGATATACGAGGAAGGATATTGATGTGTGGAGCGAGTGCGTGGCAAGATGCATCACCATGGCGGGCCTGGGCAAGGAGGATACCATACAGGTGGCATATGGTTACGGCCTGTTCACCGGCGGCCTGGGCGCGCATTACGGCGCCGAGGAAATGGGGGCCACGGTTGTGCCCATGTCCACGGGAAACACCAAGAAGCTGGTGACCATGATGGTGGATTTCGGCGTGACGGGCATCATGTGCACCCCTTCCTATCTGCTGCACATCGCGGAAACCATTGAAGAGATGGGCGTTAGGGACCAGATTAAGCTGAAGGCGTCCATCAACGGGGCTGAGCCCTGGACGGACGGGATGAGGGCCCAGATTGAGCATCAGCTGGGAATCCATGCCCACGATATCTATGGCCTGAGTGAAATCATGGGACCGGGTGTGGCAACGGACTGTCAGTTCCACAGGGGACTTCATATCCATGAGGACCATTTCCTGCCGGAAATCGTGGACCAGAAGACCCTGAAACCTTTGCGGGACGGCATGGAGGGCGAACTGGTCATCTCCACACTGACCAAGGAGGGGCTGCCGCTTATCCGTTACCGTACCAAGGATCTGACCAGCATCAACCACGAAATCTGTGAGTGCGGCAGGACCACTGCCAGGATTGCAAGGTTTACGGGAAGGACGGATGACATGCTGATCATCCGCGGCGTCAATGTATTCCCGTCCCAGATTGAATCTGCCCTTTTGGAAATGGGCGGGACCACGCCCCACTACCTTCTGATTGTTGACAGGATTAATAACCTGGACACACTGGAAGTACAGGTAGAGGTGGAAGAGCGTTTCTTCTCCGATGAGATCAGGGAGTTAGAGAACCTGACAGGCAAGATTGCCCATGTGATCCAGAACGCCATCGGGCTGGCGGTCAAGGTGAAGCTGGTGGAACCAAAGAGCATTGAACGCAGCATGGGAAAGACAAAGCATGTAATTGATAACAGGAAACTGATTTAGGAAAGGCAGGTATGGATATGTTTGTAAAGCAATTGTCTGTATTCATTGAAAACCGCGAAGGAAGGCTGGAGCAGGTAACAGAAGTGCTGAAGGAGGAGAACATCAACATCCTGTCGCTGAGCATGGCTGATACCACGGAGTACGGTATGCTGAGGATGATTGTATCCGACCCCGAGAAGGCCAAAGCGGGTCTGAGGAGCAAGGGTTTTTCCGCCATGCTGACCGATGTGCTGGCAGTGAAGCTGGAGGACAAGGTGGGCGAGATGCATAAGATGACCCATATACTGTGCAGCCAGGGACTGAACATTGAATATATGTATGCCCTGGCATCCGCAAACAGGAGGGCCATGATCGTAAAGGCGTCCGATGGGGTGGCCGCGGCAAAGGCTGTGGAGGACGGCGGACTGGTGCTGTACACCAATGAGGAGATGTGCTGGTAGGTGTGGATTGCATTAAAATGAATATGGCATCAGCATTGCAATGGAAAGGGCCGGACAGTTTTGGTGAGGAATGTCCGGCCTTTCTGCGCCGTAATGGGGGATTATAAAGAGGATATATATCCGCATTATCCTTTTTCGGCAGTGGGCATATCCTGAACCAGCCGGGTGCCGCCTTTTACAAAACCGCTGGCAGTCACATGGGCTACCGGATTGCCCAGGTCATCGGACACGTCCACCAGGTAATAGCAGGTGCTCCGCCCTTCTTTTACCTTGCGTGCCTCTGCAACCAGACGGGCGCCTTTTGCAGTGCCAAGGAATGTGATTTGGGAAGTAGTGGACACGTTTAACGGCTTATTCCAGTTAGAGGCCACTGCGAAGGCAAAATCAGCCAGGGTAAAGATGGCGCCGCCCATGACGGTCCCCCCGGCATTGAGATGGTGCGGTTGTATTTCCAACGAACATTTTGCATATCCATCATCTACTTCATCAATGACAACGCCATTATCAGTGGCAAACCGGTCATTTGCAAAGACCTTCTGTACCTGTTCCAGTTTCTGTGCGTTCATGTTTTTTCCTCCGTATCCTTTATGTATGATAATATACAGCTGGCTGAAATAATCTAAAGAACACTATAAACCAGGGCGGCAGGGGTTGTCAATGCCATGAAACGGATAATCATGGACCTATCATGAAAAAGGGGGCCCCAACCGGAGCCCCCTTGTATTTATATCAGCTGTCAGTCCAGCTGTTTAGTTGTTGCAACCGCACCCGCCCGTATCTACTGCAACCGGTGCCTGGGCAGCGCCGCCACGGGGCTGAGGGAATCCACAGGGTCTTCCCCAGCTTGCGTCATTGAAGCCTTCCCAATATCCGTTGCGGAAGCCTTCCCTATATGCCCTGCGTCTTTCGCCGGCACAGATATCATGCCTGCAGCCGCAGCCGCAATTGTTGTTATTGCCGCAACCGCATCCACAGCCGCAGTTGCTGTTATTATCGCAGCCACATCCGCTGTTGTTGCCGCAGCCACAGCCATTATTTACACAACCACACCCACAACAGCAACGATGACATCTACATCCACAGCCACAGCCATTATTTACACAACCACACCCACAACAGCAACGATGACATCTACATCCACATCCAAATCTAAAACAACACATATATCGCATCTCCTTTTTTATTGGTTTGTACTATATCATATGGGACAGTCAGACAAAGTGTTACTGATTGCCGCAGGAGATTTTTCTGTCACGGTCCTTTGGGAATCACATAAACTATTAATAAAGAAAAGTTAATGGAAGGAGTTTCCATCATATGGACTCTTATACAGATGTAAGGGGACAGTGCTGCGGCTGCAGACACGTGTCCTGCAACACCTCCGGACCAAGCGGCCGCGGTTCTTTCAGGCAGACGGATTATCCGGATATGAACACATTTCCCTGGGCTGTAAACAATGACTATAATGTAGCTCCCGCTGAATCCTTTGCGGGCGGACAGTACACAGGCATGAATCAGATGGACTGTGTGTCAACGGAACCGGGATGTCTGGAACAGCAGTATCCGGTTGCAATGGCCTATGTTCCGTGGCAGCAGTGGCAGACTACCTACGCCCCTGAAAGGGGACTGGTGCAGGGGACCATTTTCCCTGACCTGGATCTTCAATTTAATTATGGGAGGTGCGGCAGATGACCAACTTCGATTATAATGTTTCACAGGGAGCCATGCTGCGCCAGGTAGATGAGGCAGGGTTTGCCGTGGTTGACGCCAACCTCTATTTAGACACCCATCCCTGTGACGCGGCGGCCATTGATTACTATAATCAGATGCTGGCGGCGTACAAGAGTGCGGCAGCGGCTTATGAGGCACAGTTCGGCCCCCTGACCGCAGGCGCCAACAAGGATACAGATTACTGGTCCTGGGTAAATGATCCATGGCCTTGGGAAGGAGTGTGCTCATAAATGTGGATATATGAAAAAAGACTGGAATTTCCTGTTAATATTAAAGAACCCAATGCACAGATGGCACAGTTCATAATGTCCCAATACGGCGGGCCTGACGGGGAAATGGGAGCCTCCATGAGATATCTGTCCCAGCGCTATACCATGCCCTACAAAGAGTGCAAGGCAGCGCTCACAGATATAGGGACAGAGGAGCTTGCCCATCTTGAAATCGTGGCAGCCATCGTCCATCAGCTGACCAGGAACCTGACAGCGGAGCAACTGGTAGAGCAGGGCTTTGGCCCCTACTATATTGACCATGCAACCGGCATCTGGCCTCAGGCAGCAGGAGGAATCCCATTTAACGCATGTGAATTCCAGTCCAAGGGCGATGTGATTACGGACCTTCATGAAGACCTGGCCGCGGAACAGAAGGCCAGGAGCACCTATGACAACATCCTTCGGGTTGTCAAGGACTATGATGTATGCGAGCCGATTAAGTTCTTACGGGCGAGGGAAGTGGTCCATTACCAGCGGTTTGGCGAGTGCCTGAGGATTACCCAGGATAAACTGGACAGCCGGAATTTCTATGCGTTTAACCCTGAGTTTGATATGCATACCGATCCCTGCCAGCAGTAAGGGATAGATATCGGACCAGGGGAAGATGGGGATGCAGAAGACCGGGGGGTCTTGGGGCATCCCCATTTTTCTGTTGGAGTCTGTCCGGGAAATGCGCTGCCCGGGAAATGCGCTGTCTGGGAAAACGGCTGCCGTCCATGGGTTCATGATATCTTGCAGATACCGGAAAACTCAGTTATAATTTTAAGGAGTACAATATCAGGGGAAACCATAAGGAGGAGCAGCTTGAACGTAGATGAGATATTCGGGATTTTGGGAATTGAAGAGACAAGGGATGAGGATGAAATCCGGGCAGCCTACCGTAAGCTTCTGCTGGCCGCTAATCCGGAGGATGATGCAGAGGGCTTTAAACGGCTGAGGCGGGCCTATGAGGAAGCGGTTGAGTATGCCAGGACACCTGCCAATGAGGAAATACAAAGGGCAGAGTGGATGGAGGAGAGCGGGCCGGAAGGGGTTTTCCTGAGACAGCTGGCAGACATTTATACCAGCCTGCCCAGGCGTCTGGACCCTGCGGAATGGGACAGCCTTTTAAGGGAGCCGGTGCTTGGGAGCGTGGACAGCGGGGAAACTGCCAAATGGGCCATGTTCTCATATCTGTCAGAGCATTTCAGACTGCCTGTAAAAATATGGAAGATATTGGACAGGACCTTTCACATTGAAAGGAATGAGCATGAGTTTAAAGAACATCTGCCGGAGGGGTTCGTGGATTTTATGCTGGAGCGGCTGGAGACGGACGAAAGCCGGGAATTTCCCATGGACAAGCTGCAAGGAGACACTGAGGCTGACTATGACCGTTTCATCAGTGCTCTTTTTACACTACGCAATCAGGACAAGCCAGGCACCCCGGAGGAACTGGAGGAAAGAGGCAGTGCGCTTTTGCAGATGGCGTCATTGGGCATAACCCATCCATGGTATGGCGTGGAGCAGGCCGGATATCTGGCCCTGACAGGGAAGACAGAGGAGGCTGCCCGGATGGCCCGTTCCCTGCTCATGGAAAACCGGGAGGATGAAGAGGTTTACATGCCGGTTGTTTCCATCCTCATAAGCTGCGGATGCCGTACGGAGGCCAGAGGGCTGTATGCCGCCTATCTGTGCGGGAAGAGGAAGACGTCCGATGGGGCTTACGAAGCCCTTATGGGCCTGGCCAGGCTGGAGGCAGAGGAGGGGCACTGGGAAAATGCCCGGGAACATGGGTGGAATGCAGGGAAGCTTAAGCAGACCCAGGAGGTGCGCGGGCTTTTGGAAAAGGCGGACCAGGAGATAATCCGGCTTTACACATCCAAAACAGACGGACCAGCCCCAGAGGAGGCGCTGCTTCTTGCCCGCTGCTTTGTCCATTCAGGGAAGGGCGGGGAGGGAAGGCAGTTTT
>ERZ1036412.1147-NODE-1147-length-9658-cov-54.758201_pt1 | contig 9658 bp, 12 predicted proteins | sample MGYA00514218_ERZ1036412 | MGnify/ENA primary metagenome ERZ1036412 (study PRJEB33795, sample SAMN09464944) | human gut metagenome | host: Homo sapiens | place: USA: Stanford, California | collected 2016-11 | study: EMG produced TPA metagenomics assembly of the... | reverse complement strand
GGTTGAGCCTATTTTTTAGACTCCGTTTTTTCATAGATTACTTGACACTACCTTCGATAACCATTTTATTTGTTAAATAATCCGATTACATTTAATCATAGCTTATTCAATTGCATTTTTCAACAGTATGCCGGGATTTCACCGTTTTCCGGCGTATAGCAATTTGGAATTTATTCTATAACCTCAGGTTATCTGGTTTCTCACATGAAAGGATAAGACGGACATTTTATCCTGCCGGGCTGCTTTAAACTGCCCCGTTTAACAGAACTCCTTCCCGGCTCAGTTTTATTGATTGCGGTGACCTGTGCGCAGAGCATGCAGATCATCATTTAACTGTCCTGCGTCTCCCCTCTGCTCCCCAGCTTGCAAATCCCCTGGGTCATCGTTCCCATCGGACAGAAAGTACACCAGCTTCTCGGTTTATAGAGAACCATCATAATCAGGCCAAGTAAGAGTGATGTCAGCATCAGGCTGTAGAACCCGAAGCTGTACTGGGCCACCCAGTCCGGCACCATTCCTGCAGTGTAAGTCCAGCCCCATGGAACTTTAAAGGTCCAGAACAGTTTGATCGCCTCCCTGAGTCCCGAAGCCCCCGCCGCCACAAGCCAGGTCTGAAACACCATATTTCCGAACATAGCCATGAAAAAGGCCAGAAAACCGTAACGGAACCAGGGCGATACGAGAAACCGGGGCGTCGGCCTGTTCCTGGAACATTTATATTTCCCCCCCAGCAGCGCAAACAATTGGCCGCGGCCGCAGAGATTGTTGCAAAACCACTTATTTCTCCCGAAAACAGCGATAAAAACAGGCACAAGAAAATCGATCATTCCAAGCCATGCAAATAAAATATTAAAGAAGCCCAGTGTAAAATAAATGATGGACCATATCCAGAGATAGTCATACCAGTGTTTCTTTTTCATAGCTGTGCCTCCCTGATAAGAATCGAGAGCGCACCGGCCGGGCACAGCTTTTCACACAGACCGCAGCCGACGCACTTCTCCAAATCCGCAGCCGCATAGCAGCCTCCTGATACCGCGATCGCCTCCCTGGGGCAGACCTTACAGCATGCTCCGCACGCGACGCATCGTTTTAGGTTCACCGATACACTTCGTTTTGTTTTAACAGACATTTCTCTAACTCCTTTTTGCTTGATATACAACAGTATACAGGATCCTTGAAGATGATTCTGTAACCGGGTCACATTTTAAGAGATTCCCTGTTGCTAATCTAATCTTCTTTCGGTACAATGGAAAAACAGGGCATGCAACTTAAAGTAGCAGAAAAAATCCTGTATGATACATCAGGTTGGTGGCAGTGGCGCCGCTGCAACTGTAGAATAAATTTATAAAAATATTCTGCAGAAGGAGAAAATAATATGAGTTTTTCAGAGAATTTACAATACTTAAGAAAAAAACAAAATTTGACACAGGAGCAGTTTGCCGAACAGATGGAGGTATCGAGACAGGCCGTCTCCAAATGGGAATCAGGGCTTTCACTTAGATAAAGATACCACACCACAACTCACGCTTACTTTGCTCTGAGATACAGCCGGACGGCTGGATAACAAGAAAAGGCGATATGCGCCCCGTGGAGGGGTAGCGTATCGCCTTTTCTTGTGGGGGAATCCAAAGGGGGCAACGCCCCCATTGGCACACGACCTTGCTTGCAAGGTGTAGTGTGTTATACGCTCTGTCGGCGTTGCCGTGAAAATGCCGTTGCCGCCGGGGAGGGCAAGGGCATTTGAAACGGCAGGAAAACAGGACTGTGATTGCGTGGCGTGGAGCCGCAAGCGCAGGGCTGGTTTCATCAGCAGACAGGGCGTATATGAAATTCCCCGTCCCTCGTCCCATGCCGGACTTCGGGACAAAATGTCCTGAACTTGTGGACACACTCACGAAAAAGTAGACGCATTTTTCTCTCAAAATTGAAGTGGGCGGGAAGCCATTTTAAGGCTTTCCCGCCTTGATTACCCATCAGCAAAGACGGGTTGGACTGTCAACGGCGGCGCATAAATGCGCCGTTTATCTTGACCGTTGATTGGCTCGACCGGCTTTGCTATCTCCCCGATAAATGGGAAGTTGTGCTACTCCCAATAACCTAGTAGTTCTGTATCTTTATATTCAATATTGGAAATTTGAATAATATTATGAAAAGCTAATAATTCGTTTCTATTCATATCTGAAAAATCATATTTTTCATAAGAAAAATGTTCTATATCGGGGATAGTTAATGTTCCTACTGCTATTGATTGAATATTGAATTTCCCATTTACGCAAAGAATAAAGGGCATTTCAAATTTTATGACAAATGTATCTTTATTTTTAGCAACATCTACCACATAAAAATCTTCACTATCCATTATATCAACTTTTTCGGTACATCCATTTCCTTTTAAATCTGGTTGCTGAAGAAGCCTATTAGCTTCTTCGACGCTTTCTATGTAACTCCAAACATTGTCCCAAAGAATAGTTGTTCTCAATTCTTCTATAAGTGTTTCAGTATTTAATTTCATATTCATTTTTCCTTCCGTCAAATCCCGATTTATCGGACTCCTACTTTCTCCCCCGCTGTGGGTTTGGATTTTTCAGCAAGTCCGATTTCTCTGCAACCTTTTTCAGCCACTTTGTTTCTTCCGCTGACAGCTTCTTCAAATTCAATTTCAGCCGCTTACAGATAAACGCCAACGCCGCTTGTTCCGGGTCGCTGTCCGGGCTGGCGGCCTCATCAACAGCCTGTAAAAATCCTTTCAGCGGGTTATCCTCCGGGACGCTGAAAAAATCGTCCCTGTGGGCTTCCCGCAGGTCAAGGGCTATGCCGTTTATGTCCTGCTGTATCACATAGCGGCAAAAGCTGTCATCATCAATGTGGGCGGCGATAAGCTGTCTTAACTGCGGGTCGGTCAAGCCGGGATTGTGCTGTTTCATAATGGTTGCGCTCACAGCGTCCACAATGGCATTTGCGCTCTGCACCTGCTTTCCCGCAACGCCGTTTACATAGATTTCAAGGTCAGCCATGAACCGGGGAAAATCTGGGTGCGCCGCCAGCTCGCACAAAAGGGAGTTGTCCACCAGCCCGCTTTTCAACAGGTCAATCATTTCGTCACTCAAACGCAGTTCTGCAAGATCGGCGTTTGGGTGATTTTTTGTTTCTGTCAGCCCCAGCAGATAATCGGCGGTCACGCCGTAAAACTTCGCCAGCTTGATAAGGGCATAGTGGCTGATGTCCTTAAACTCGTCCGCTTCATAACTGCCCAGCGCAGACTTGGAGAGGTGGGTTTGCTCCGCAAGCTGTTCCAGCGTTAAGCCACGCTCTACGCGCAGGTCTTTTAGGCGTTCCTGTATGGATAGTTCCATGCTCTCCCTCCTTGTCTGCTCGATAAATGGGAACTGTGTTATCTTAATCTTCACTCAATGTTTTCAACATGAGTTCTTAAATAATCAAAATATTTTTTGCCATCATCATTACCGTCCTCGTCAGGCTCAAATATCTCCCTTCCTTCAAACATATAGGCTCTAAGCAAATATTCTGTGGCGTTTTTTTCGTCCCCTATTTCTAAACAACATTCACCTAATCGAAGCATAACAAACGGATTTCCATATCCCTCGCCGCTCAAATTCCCCCTTGCTTTGTCAAAGCATTCGTGTGCTTTTTCGTATTGTTTCTTTTGAAAATAAATATCGCCAATGGCAGCTAAAAACCATATGGTTTCACTGTAAAATTGCTGTGGCTCTGGGATTAGGCTAAGAGCTTCTTTCCATGCTTGTATAGCTTCCTCATATTGTTCTTCTTCCTCAAACTGATTGCCTTTTTGGGCTAATTCATCTAACTTAGTTTTTATTTGTGGTGTTAGTTCATCAATAGCCACTTCTTCATTTTTCTTCTTTGAAAACAGTCCCATAATATACCTCCGTGAAATTTCGATTTGCCATTCTATTTCTTCTATTCTACCACAATTCCGAGAGCGTGGAAATAAAGAGTTTTTCGGGCTGATTTCCCACCTTTCGGATATACGGGACGGGCAGTCATTTAGGTGTAGACTTAGGGTAGTTCATCGATGGACAGTACCTTGAAAACAGAATGACCGTCCGAAAAGGAATACCCCGGCAAGGGAAGCACTGCAAAGAGCCAGCTTCGGGACAAGTTGTCCCGAAGTGTGGGGAGCGTGCCAACGCCGGAACACGCCGCAGGAATGGGGCAGGAAGCCTTTTCAGGGAGAACGGCAAAAAAGAAATGGAGGAACGCATGAGAGATAACCCATACAAACGGCTGCCGCCTTTAGAGCGCAAACCGGGCGGCTTCCTCTACCGCATGACCCCGGCACAGCGGAAACAGGCAAACGCCCTTATCCGGCGGGAGTGCTGTCATTGTGATGATGGGAATTGTATCGCCCTTGACGATGGCGACACCTGTACCTGCCCGCAGACAATTTCTTTCTCTGTCTGCTGTAAGTGGTTCCGCTGGGCTGTCTTGCCGCTGAACGGAACACTGGAAGCGGAGATTTTCCGGGACAAGGACTTGAAACGCTGTGCGGTCTGCGGCGGTGTGTTCGTTCCAAAGTCCAACCGGGGGAAATACTGCCCGGACTGTGCCGCCAGCGTTCACAGGCGGCAGAAAGCAGAAAGTGAACGGAAAAGGAGGTCGAGCGTGGACAATTAGACAGGGAAAAAGCCTTGATTGATAAGGCTTCCAGAGGGCAGAACCGAGGGAAGTGGTATAAAGTATCGCACTCCCCCGGAAATGCCGTTCTAACTGTCCACAAAGCGCACTATGACAAACACGATTTATATTCACCAGCCGGAAAAGGCGTTCAGCTTCACCCGGCTTCCCAATTTCCTCTTTGAAGCCCCTACATTTACCCCGCTGTCCAACGAAGCAAAGGTGCTGTATGCCTTTATCCTGCGCCGGACAGAGTTATCCCGCAAAAATGGCTGGGCTGATGAATACGGGCGGATTTATCTGTATTATCCCATTTGCGAGGTGGTCGCCCTGCTCCACTGTGGGCGGCAGAAAGCGGTCAACACCTTGCGGGAGTTACAGTATGCGGGGCTTGTGGAGATACAGAAACAGGGCTGTGGAAAACCCAACCGCATTTACCCAAAATCCTATGAAGCGGTTTCAAATACCGACTTCAAGAAATCCCGTTCTGGAACGTCAGAGGACTGAAAAGCGTACCTGACAAGTACGAAAATCAATCCTCTTGAAGTACGGAAACCGGACAGTATATAGAAATACAAAGATAAAACAGATTTATTTATATCTATTCCATTCCAATCCTATCAGAGATAATTCCGGCGGGATTTTCCTGTGGAAAAGTCCCGGATAGGAAAGGAATGGGGAAAGGAGCAGAATGGCACAACACGCAATTTTGCGATTTGAGAAGCACAAGGGCAATCCGGCAAGACCGCTGGAAGCCCACCACGAAAGACAGAAAGAGCAATATGCCAGCAATCCCGACATTGACACCAGCCGGAGCAAGTACAACTTCCATATCGTCAAGCCGGAGGGCAGATACTACCACTTCATTCAGAGCCGCATTGAACAGGCGGGCTGTCGGACACGAAAGGACAGCACAAGGTTTGTCGATACGCTCATAACCGCCAGCCCGGAATTTTTCAAGGGCAAGCCCCCAAAGGAGATACAGGCGTTTTTCCAAAGGGCGGCTGACTTCCTGATTCAACGGGTAGGCCGGGAGAATATCGTGTCGGCGGTGGTACACATGGACGAGAAAACGCCCCACCTGCATTTGACCTTTATTCCCCTGACACAGGACAACCGCCTGTGCGCCAAAGAGATTATCGGGAACCGGGCAAACCTCACAAAATGGCAGGACGATTTTCACGCCTATATGGTGGAGAAATATCCCGACTTAGAGCGTGGGGAAAGTGCCAGCAAGACAGGCAGGAAGCATATCCCCACCCGGCTTTTCAAACAGGCGGTTTCCCTCTCCAAACAGGCGAGGGCGATTGAAGCCACCCTTGACGGCATTAGCCCGCTGAACGCCGGGAAGAAGAAAGAGGAAGCCCTCTCTATGCTGAAAAAGTGGTTTCCTCAGATGGAGAACTTCTCTGGGCAGTTGAAGAAATATAAGGTCACGATAAAAGACCTTTTGGACGAAAAGCAAAAACTGGAAGCCAGAGCAAAAGCCAGTGAAAGCGGCAAGATGAAAGACTGCATGGAACGGGCGAAGCTGGAAAGCGAACTTAGCAATATGCAACGGCTGGTTGACCGTATCCCGCCGGAAGTGCTGGCGGAGTTGAAGCGGCAACAGCGGCACACAAAGGAAAGGTGATTTTATAAGCAGATTTTTACGCCGCCCCTGTGCGGCATTGTACCTTGACAACTGAATATGGAGGGCGCTGAATGGCAAAAAGCAACAACGATAATTTGACACAGCAGACAGGACAACTTGTTACGATGGAAAATGGAACAGAGTATTTTATATGTGGGAATAACCGTATTAAAATCTCCGAACATTTCGCCGCAAAGGGCAGACCCCTTGGCGATCTGATTGTAGACGTGATACAGTATATCGCCGACAAGGGCGTTTCTGCCTGACAGCATTGATTTACGACCCACGCTTATGATATAATTGCCATAGAGCAAACGTATTGTAAGCGTGGGTTGTTTCTTTAGAAGGAGGATTTTTACGGTGAAACAACCTTACAATACTACGATTTATAATACGGCACTTTATTTGAGACTGAGCCGGGACGATGAAACCTATGGCGACAGCGTAAGCATTGAAACACAGCGGACAATCCTGCAACAGTACGCAAAGGAGCAGGGGCTTCATGTGGTCGGGGAATATGTAGACGATGGCTGGAGTGGGACGAACTTTGAACGCCCGGATTTTCAGCGTATGATGGACGATATGGAAGCCGGAAAAGTAAACTGCATTGTCACCAAAGACCTGTCCCGTTTCGGGCGGGAACATGTGATGATGGACTATTACCTGGAATTTCTGTTCCCGGAAAAACGGGTGCGGTACATTGCCGTTGCGGAGAACGAGGATACGGAAAAAGGGCTGTCCGATTTTGTGCCGTTCAAAAACCTGTTCAACGAATGGTTTGCCAAAGACACGAGCCGCAAGGTAAAAACCGCTTTCAAAGCGAAGTTTGCGGCTGGACAGCGTATCAGCGCCTATGCCCCTATCGGGTACAGGAAGCACCCGGAAATCAAAAATAAGCTGGTAATCGATGAGGAAACCCGCTGGATTGTAGAAAAGATTTTTGACCTTGCGTTTCACGGCAGAGGGGCGGCCAGTATCACAAAGATACTGATTGCCGAAAAGGTTCCCACGCCGGGATTTATCAACTTCCAGCGTGACGGGACTTTCGCCAATATCTATGTGGGTGCGCCGGAGGAAAAAAGCTACGCTTGGACGATAGCGCAGGTCAAAAGCATTATGAAAGATGAAACTTACATCGGCCATACCGTCCATTACCGGGAAACCAATATTTCCTTTAAGAACAAGCGGAGGATACGCAAGCCCCAAAGCGAATGGGTGCGGGTGGAGAACACGCAGGAAGCGATTATCAGTGAACCAGTTTTCCGGCAGGTACAGGAGCAGATAGCAAGCCGCCGGCGGGAACGCAAAAACGGCACGACACAGATTTTTGCAGGACTGATAAAATGTGCGGACTGCGGTTGGTCACTGGCCTATGGGGAAAACAGACAGAACAGCAAGCCCTACGGTTACTATCATTGCAGCAAGAACGGGCAGGGAACACGCCAATGCTCCATGCACTATATCCGCTATGACGTGCTTTACGCCTATGTCCTCTCCCGTCTGCAATACTGGTCGGGGCTGATACAGCACAATGAAGGACAGCTTTTGAAACGGCTGTTAAACGCAAGCGGCAAGGGACAGGCCGCCGCAAAGAAGAAACAGGCGGCTGAACTGAAGCAGGCGGAGAAGCGGAAAGCCGAGGTTGACACTCTGTTCACCCGTATGTATGAGGACTGGGCGGCGGGGCGTATCACAGAATACAACTTCAATATGCTTTCCGGGAAGTACCAAAGCGAGCAGGTGGAACTGGACGGAAAAATCCAACAGCTTCAAGCCGTTATCGCCGCTGAAAGTCAGAACGAAGCAGACGCAGAAAAGTGGATTGCCGTAATGAAAGAATGTATCAATCCCACGGAATTGACCGCCGAACTTTTGAACACGCTGATTGAAAAAATCTTCGTCCATGAAGTGGTCAAGAGTGAGGACGGAAGCCGGGAACAGGAGGTGGAAATCTTCTACCGCTTTATCGGCAAAATTGATTGAATGATACCAATATCTTTAACTATGTGATACCGGCCAGTCTTACCCGGAGATGGAAAAACTGCTTCAGATATGCGAGCAGTTCGGATGTTCCATGGACAGCCTCATCAAAGGCGATGTGACAGAAGCGGCAAAAGAAGATTCGACAGGCTATAACCGCCATATGAACCGCTATTCCATCATGGTTTCCTCTGCCGTTGCCCTGATCATTTTTTCGGTCGCAATCATCGCCTCGCTGGACGGAATCGTAAGCGAAGCCGTTACAAGCATTATCCTGTTCGTATTGATAGGAATTGCCGTATATATCCTGATAATAGCCGGCATCAGCCATCAGTACTACCGCAGGCGCTATCCCGATATCGATAATTTCTACACGGAAGAACAGCATGCCAATTTCAACCGTATTTTTGCAATTGCCATAGCTTCCGGGGTCAGTCTCATTGTTTTTTCTCTCTGCCTGAACATCTGGCTTGAGTACACCGTTATCCCTTATTCTGAGCAGATAAGCGGAGGCGTTTTTCTTCTCTGTACCGCCGTGGCCGTCGGTATTTTCACTTTCTTTGGCATGCAGAAGGACAAATACGACATCGGCAAATATAACCAGGAAAACCGTCCGGAGGTTCCCGGCAAAAAGCACCTGGCGAGCAAGCTGTGCGGCGTCATCATGCTCCTGGCGACAGCTCTCTTCCTGTTCCTCGGCCTTTCATTTGATATGTTCCGGTCCGCAGCCGTCATTTATCCGGTCGCAGGAATCTTCTGCGGTATCGTCTGCCTGCTGCTGAGCGATAAATAGCTGTGCCGTCTGGAGCGCGGCATTAAGAAACGGCCTGTAAATACAGCTCGGACAGATGCGGTAAACCGCTGTCCCTTCTGCATTTACAGGCCGTTTCCTCTTCTTTCGCGTTACTTTTTTTCTAAGACCGTCTTTTTTCTGATCTTCAGCAACAACAGAATCATGCTGATTCCCAGCATAATATGGCCCACACCGGAAAGGCCCGATATGGAAGCATCCATCCCCCTGCTGAGTTCGGTACCCCATACCTGTGTCAGACCCCTTAAAAGAAAACCGAGGGCGGTGACATTCAAACCTATGTGATAGACTGTCAGAATTATTCCAATCTTCTCCCCGCCGGAAAACCTGAAATTCTTTTCAAGCAGCATCAGTATGAGAAAGAAAAACATTCCCAACAGAAAATAATGTGTATGCATGACAGATAAATTAGTTTTTCCGGTAAAACCGTTAAATTTTGTAAACTCCCTGTAAAACACACCGAATACCATGGCAGCCGCTGCATAGAATATGGCTGCATCCGCATAACGTTTTTCCATTTTATCTTGTATGATGTTTATAGAAGCAAAAACAACATATTCCTTTCATTTTTCTTGAAC
>ERZ1036412.1144-NODE-1144-length-9680-cov-4.148156_pt1 | contig 9680 bp, 19 predicted proteins | sample MGYA00514218_ERZ1036412 | MGnify/ENA primary metagenome ERZ1036412 (study PRJEB33795, sample SAMN09464944) | human gut metagenome | host: Homo sapiens | place: USA: Stanford, California | collected 2016-11 | study: EMG produced TPA metagenomics assembly of the... | reverse complement strand
TCAGAACCCCCTCACAACTCCACCCAGGGACGTCTCCCATGTTCTTTACTCCGCGCCCGTTTTCTGGCCGTTGGTACCACGACAATGATACGGACGTTTTGCTTTTTATTTTTCGCTGGCAAGCCCCACATGCGTCACCAGCGGAGAGGTTGTAGTTAATCGGTTCCCCCGGCGGAGGGTTCACCTCGCTCATAAAAATATATCAAGGAGTGACGGTTTTTGTGGCTTTATCCTCAAGGCACCGCCTGGCCTGATTCAGCCACCGGGCTATGACACCCGGCAGCCGCAACAAAAGGAGGTACTACCAATGACTTTTCTGTCATGATATCATCATACCACAGCAAAAGCGGACAAAACGGACAAACTTTATTTTTCTTCTAAAAACCTGTCGTGAGCCTTTCTGCAGCTCTCTGCAGTATGATTTTTTCCCATCCTATGCGCTACTTGAACCCAGTTTAAATCATCTATATACCGGTATCTCATGATTCTCCTAATCCGACTGTCTTCGATTGTCTCAATATAATCTTCCACTTCATTCAATAGTTTCAACAGCTTCATGTCTGCCAGTTCCAGTTGCAGCTTATACGTTCTTAAAGTCTCCTTTTTCCGATCATACTCTGGCAATGGAAAACCTTGTATCCTCCTGCTGCCTAAAGACTTTTTCCCGCGTTTCCCGCAAGTTACAGAATCGGCAACCATATAGCCGCTCATTTCCATGTTCAGGAGTTTATCACTCACGGATTGGATTCTGCGTACAAGATCGCGTTCCTCATCTTGTGCATCTATGTATTGTTCTAAAATATGCTTTTCCAATGGTCTCACCTCCCGCGCTGTATCTCAACCGAAAAAACCTCCCCAGATTAAAATCCCTATCTGTATTCCTGCTGCAAGTAAGCCTGTAAAAAAATTATATCTTTCACCTTTAAATTCCCCATGTTTGGCCAAGTCAATACCCAGGCTCAATATTATTAATCCCAGATAAATCATTTGCGGTAATCTCATATACTTTTCCCCCTCCAGCTCCTGCATATTTCATAATGTTCTTTACTGCTTGCACGCCGTCCTTTTATCATAGTCACCCTCCTCATAAATAGTTCTTCCCAAATTCCTTTCTAAAGTCAATTTCCGGATAGATTAAATGAAATGCCTGTTGTCCCTCCTGCTGCACCAGGCGCATCATGTCATGGTTCTGATGTACAGCTTCCGGGCCCTCCCTGTGATGTTCCAGGCATAAGTACACTTTCAGGCCATACTCCTCTGATTTCTTTCGATTGGCACCGCCGAAAACATGATGAGCCTCCAAATAAGGGAATTTTCTGCAGTCACCGTGCAGTTTCATACAGAGGAAGCACGTCCTGTTTTCCTTGTTATGCAGGATACTGTCCGGATGTTTCATTCTTTTCTTTGTTCGTTTTTGTTTTGGAAACATCAATTCTCCCATTCCATCCCCTCCTTTCTTCTGGTTTTTTCCTTACCTCTTCCCTGTACCACTGATGGAAGTTCTTTCTCCATTCATCTACCCGATACTGGAATACTATTGTTTTCCATAGCTTTCTATCTATGAAACCTAAATCATTCATACGTCCTAGATCATCCATGGTCCCCTCCTGCTCAGTCAAACGGTAATTCTTCGTCAATCCCGTCCGTGAGATTCATAAATCTGTCGGCATCGGTCATCAGCAGGGTAGACTTAAATTGTATCGAAAACTTCATTTTCCATATGTATTAAATCATCCCTGCAATCCCTGCTCCTTGTTCGCTTGCTTATATTTATTGTATAGTAGTTTCCATCGTACCCTTTCACTTCGATGGCGTCATAAGCGGTTGTTTTATGCTTATCACTGTCTGAGAATCTTTTTGTTTCACATCCCTCTTCTTCCAGCGCACCTTGGATTAAGTCAATCATTAATTCTGTGTTCTCATCTCTTGTTTTAAACATATTTTCTCCTACACCCATACACCTAAAAGACAAGGCACATCTTCCGCCCCACGTCGAAAGAAAACCATGCCTGTATGCCGGTGTATGTCCTTTCCCAGTTCTTCTGCTGTGTCTGCGACCATTATCGTGTCAGTCGGCTTGTCCATATCCCAGATCCTGGCCACTACCTTATTTGGAAAATCCGAAGGATGGTCATATATGGCTATCATGGGATGCCTTATTCCGTCCAAATCTACTTCAGCAATACTATTCACTATCTTCGTCCTAATCATCTTTTCTCCTCTTTCCCCGTGTACATCCGTCCCACGGTTCATCTTGTTTTCTTCATTCTTCATCTTCTTCCCTTCCTTCCACATCCACTTCTTTCAATAACCAGTATTCCAAGGCCGTCTGGCTGTTTAGGATTTCCGGCCGAAGATTCTTGTAAATATACTCTGCGGTACCGTAAGCTGTCAGGGTATCCAGATAATCCTTTCTGGTCATATACTGTTCTGCCTGTACTTCCGGCGGGTTCATAGCCTCGGCAATATCCTGCTGCCCCTCATCCCTTTCGCATCTAGTATTTATGCGGGTTTCCGGCATTTCATGGGGATTTTCTTGCGCTGGCGCAACTTCTGATTCTTCATTTTGTATTTCCCCCGTGAAAACCGTATCCGCTTTTGTTTGGATATCTGAATTTTCTGTCTGTAATTCTTGTGTTTTTCCGGCCTCCTGTTGCCGGTCCGCTATATCCTCATGATCCGGCTCACTTCTAGGATTTATGCGCGTTTCCGGGTTTTGCGCCGGCGCAACTGGGGCCGTTTCCGGGTAATCATCCGGTATGGCCATCTGGCCCGGTATTTGTGGCTCTTCTTCCGGTAGTTCTTCCCCAAAGATTTCTCTTGTCTGAAAGAAGAAATCTGCCCATGACATATCTTCTGGTTTGGGCTGTCCAAACTTCTTGATCTTCAAGCCCTCACTCGGGCCGTACATCATCAGGAAGTATATCCCCTTGCGATATGACAGATTTCCGCTTGGATTGATCTGCTCTACCATTTCTTCCACATCACCTGTGGCAAACGCCTCGCTTGCATATAAGTTTTTAAGTTTTCCGGGATTGTCCTGGAAAAATGACTGTATCAATTCCTGTAAATCTCCTGATTCTCCCGGCTCCTGGGCATTGAACTGTTTCAGCTCTCTTATCGTTTCCCGGGTTGTCCCCGGGCGGATCATCTCTAAATCTCCATCCGGCAGTGTCAGCATTTCTGCCAGCTTACTGCTGCCAATCCCGGCAAATTCTGGCCGGAGACATTCGGAGTATCCATCTATGGAATATTTCGCATTGATCGCCATAAATCTCGATACCGTAGATGGGGACAGGCCGTATTCTTTTCTGGCAAAATCCGCTATGGTCTCATAACCATCCTTCTGGTATAACTGCTGCTCCTCTATTTTTCTGAGTGTGTAGCCGATTCGCACAAAGCTCTCGGCCACTCCGTTTAAGTCCCTTTTTAACTGCTCTTTCATGCTCAGCCAGTCATCCATGGTTAACTGTACATAGTCCATGGTACTCCTCCTTTACGCTATCGCTGCCGTCCGGATCCGTACCGGCGCCTGCTGCCGCTTTATGCTACGCTTAAATTTATCCAATACTCTGCTAATGGCTTTCTGATCTGGTTTCCGGTCATACTCTGCATAATACTGCAGTATCGTGTCATCCTTCATGTTGATCTCTATAGTGTAATATGCCTTCTCCGGATTTTCTTTTTTCCTCAAGAATAATATCCAAGTTTTTCCTTCTGCCATATTTTCCATGTAATGATCACTACTTCCCACACAATGATGCAGTGTGCGGCCCTCTGTAACTAATTCCTCACATCTCCCCGCCGGAATGATCATATACTTATCGTCCTCCCAGTAATACCTCTTTGCCACCGGTAACTGTTTTTCTATCTTCTTATTCAGCCCTGCATATTTTTTCTTTTCTTTTTTCAGCCTTTCTTCATCTTTCCTGGCATTCGCAAGTTCTACTAACTGATCATGGCGGGCTTTGAGGTCTTTTGGTAATCTCACGATATCATCTGATGTGTCCATCCCCTCGTCCCTTGCCATACGGAGGTAGTCTCTCCAAGTCTGAGTCAATGTCTTTGGGCTTATGTGCTGCTTTTTCATGTAGTTCACCATTCGGTTTACGCTTCCCAGCTCCTTTAGGATGTCCTCGCAATATCCCTTTTCCACGTCCTTTGCATTCAGATATTCAAGGGACTCCTGGGAAATCTTGATTTTCCTGCCTATGAGTTCTCTTCCCTCCTCATACTGCAGCCATTCCAGCATGTTCAATCCACCGTTGAGCTGCTTTATCCGATTGGTACGGTTCCCATCCAGCTGCAGGAGGCCCTTTAGGCTTTCTGCGTGTCCGCATATGGCATCCGGATTCCCCCACCATCCATATTTTTCTACAATGTCCGCCACCATCTTTCCCAGTCCGGCTTTGGCCAGGTATTCCATCCATGGACGCTGATGGAATGTGGTTATGAATTTATTTACATTCAGCTTTACTTTCTGTCTGGCCAGGAGGTCTAGCCCACTATTCTGCAGGTTTCCATATGGCAGTGCCTCACCCAGATTGCCCGGATACAGATAGGATGGCATGAATCTTTTGCTGAGCTGGTTTTTATCCCACCAGTCCTGTCCAAATTCATCCGCTTCGGACTCCGTACCATAGTATACTTTTCCCCAACGCTCTCCCTTGGGGATGATGGCCCGCACCTCCTCGTAAAGCTGAATCTCTTTTGTTTCCCCGGCCTTCCACGTACAGACCGCCCGGAACTGCCGCTCTACCCATTCCTCTCCACACACCTGCAGGAGTATCACCGGGGCCCTTGCTGTCCGTTCCTGCTTCCTGCTGTACGCTTTTACGGATGCGCCGCACTTTGGACAAGTGGTCATCTCTCCGTGTTTCCAGCCTTTCTTTTTCCAGCTATGTTCTCCACACGCCGTACAGGCATAATCCGTGCGTTTCTTGCCTTTTTTTAAAAAGAGATAATTCCCCGGGAAGATTTCCTGCTGCACCCATTCCTCCATTGCATCCGGCACACATGGTATGTTTCCCATTATTTCATCAATCCGCTTGCATTTCCTCTGGTAGGCTCTTTCGTATTTCAACTGATTGCATCCGACTTCAAAATTGATCACATTGTAGGTTCCCAGATATCCCAGTGCAGTTTGCTTATCCTCCTTTGATGCAAATTCCCATTCGTCTCCGTAGTAATATCCATCCCCTTTTATTGTTTCTAAGTTTTTGCATACTCTGGCTACATTGTTTATCATGCAGGAGTACCATTTCCCATCCGCAAAAGCGGCGTGAGTTTTATCTTCTTTATCCGCGAAGTACCTGCCTCTTAACTTACCCATATAAAACAGATCCATATTTAAGATTTCTTTGCCATCAAAGTTTACTATTTGACTGACAGCCTGAACTTTCTCACTGACCTGCTCCGGAGCCTGGCAAGGCAACGTATTCTTCATGATCGCCGTTCTTTTCATTTCCTTTCACCTCCCATGTAATACTCCCGGATGATCTTCTTTGCCCGGCCCATACCCGGTATACCCATGGTGATTGCCTGCCTGCTGGAGCCTTTTCCGGCTTTCGGCATAGGTATTTTTCCTGATAATATCCCTGTTTCCGCTATGATATCTTTATCAATCTCGTAGCAGTTTTTAAAAGACCATGACAGCAGGGCTGCGATACAGCCTTTCAGGCTCTTTCCCTTTTTTCGCACATAAGCAGCCATAAGTTCATCCTTTATGCACTGTCCTATGATGTACTGCACCCAATCTTCCAAAATCTCCTTGGGTTTCAGTTCCTCCGCCTCGACTTCTACTTTACCGACTGCTGCCGTCAAAGTATCGCAGAGTGCCGGCACCTCGCCCTGAAGGTACATCTCTACCACCTCTTCCTGGATACCGTTCTCCTTCGCCATGACTTTGATGCTTTCCAGATCACCCTCATTAAAGAGATTTTCTGCCAGCTCGTTAATCTCTGCACATGAGTTTAATTCTCCAAATTTATCAAACATTTTCTTCTCTCCTCTCCATTTCAGTTTTCAGCCATCCGGAATAGGCATGGCTACCATGTTCTGTTACTGTCATCTGACCTTTCAGCAGATTCCAGATTGTTTCCCACTCTTCCCGATTTGCCACCGGCTTTCCTTTTCCGGTAAGGAATCCACCTGCTGCCCACTTGTTCAGGTTGTTATCCACCATATTGAGTACAAACTCATTGCCAGAGTGAATATGTATTTCGCAGGGCTGCCTGATCCTGACAAGGGCTTCTGCCAGCGCTATAAGGACGGACTGGTTGTAAGTGCCCTCAGTCTTCCCAAATCCCTCTCTTGTCACTGGGCGGCCTCGAAGGTCGCACTCCAGGACATATCCGTACTTTCGTACCTGCGGTCTGGGAGACGTACTGTCTGTCTCTATATAGATATCTACCCGCCGCATCTTATCCGCCCTCCTTGATCAATGTGTAATACAGGAACTCGTATCCGTCCTCGGTGAATCCTTCTCTTAAGCTATCCTTATCCAGGTACCATCCTTCTGGAACCTTTATCTCCCGTGAAAATTTATTGCCTTTCATTTTCTTCGTTGTTGGCTTTGGCCGGATCAGGTTTCTACTACAGTTGTACGCCTTCTTCTGGATCTGCCCATCCGTTCCTTTGGTCTTCTGGCTGTATTTGATAAAATATCCTGCCAGTTTGCGGTACTGGCCTGAATCATCCAAAGGTTTGGCACCAACCCATCCATATTTCCAAAGGTCCTTTATCTTTCTAATGTCAATGGAATTTACGACCATATGGATATGAGTGCCGCCACGGTTCCCGACTTCGGCAGTTTCTACATACTTAAACGGTTTCCCTTCTGCCTTATAAATCTTCCTAAGGTCGTCCAGCAGCTTCTTCCTGTGCTTTTTCAATCCATCTCCATCAGGTCGCAGTTCCTTATGATATGAGAAGGTCAGATACCAACTGTCTTTGTCAAAATTGGCGTTCAATATTCTGGTCAGCTTCTTTTCCAAGTGGCGATCATTTATCTTTCGCTGCTGTTCTGAAGTTTTATTCCTTTTTGGCTGTCTCTTCCGCCCTTTCGGCTGCTGCCAGTATGTATAATACTTTGCTACTTCCTTTGTCCTGCCTGCCCTGCATGTCATTTTCATGTATGGCATATTATTCTCTCCTAAGTCTTAAGATAATAAACTTATCAAGTCTAAAGCGGGGAATCCCCCGCATTTTTTCGTTGCCATTTTGTGCCATACATGCTATAATAAATAAGACAATATTATTTTAACAAATATGGCTTGTCCGGAAGTTTCGCACACTTCCGGACATTTTATTTTACTTTTTTAAATTTTGTGATCATATCTCTTTGGTGGTGATAGCGCCTGGTTGCGACAAAATCCCCTTTGCCACCATGACTGCCCCAAAACTGATCTACCAGCGGTAGGCACTCTATGGTGAGGCTTGTTATCCCATGACGATCCTTTACCGCCTGGATCTGTCTGAATATCGACTCCATCTCTTCCGCCAATTGTTCAAATTCAGTCATCCAGCATATACACCTCATTTGTGTCTTTATCATAGATAAGGACGGCCGTATCTCCGTTCTTATCCGTAATCTTTGCTGTGTTTCCTTCAACCAGCACCTTTACACTTCCGGGGTAAAAGTTTGTGTCAATCCATCTCCTGATCACAAATTCTGCTATTGTTTTTGCCATTGACGTTCCTCCAGTCTTATCCTATAATAAGGACGTAATGTTATTTTTGTGCCCCTGATTGCTTGCCGGAGCCAGGGGTTTTTTTATTTCTTAGTTCCCACTCTCTGGCAATCTCAAATCCAACCACCAGCAGCACAAATATAAATATGTAGCACATAACTGCCTGCGGTGCGTCCCGTGGCTGCCACCATCCGGTTGATGCGGCAAGGGCGGTGCATATGGCTGCGTCTTTTATTGTGGTGTAATGCATTACATCACGCACCCCCTTTGCCTTGCCAGATCAGCCGCCCGGTTCTGTCGGATGAGGTATTTCTGGAGCTCGTCCGTGTCAAACAAGGTTGGGCTTGTCTTGTTATTGGGATTGACCTTATATGCTACTCTTTGGCCTTCCTCTCTACTAATTCTGCGGAGCATTTTCTCCGGGAATCCCATTTGAACCAGCTCCTTTTGGTACATGATTTTCTTTGGAAATTCCATTGTTATGCCTCCTCTTGTTTTCTTACACTCTCCTGTCTATAATGTACTTACAGGCGTTGCAGCGCCGAGTACGAAAGAAAGGAGAATAACATGGCTGTATACATGATTACTTATGACCTTAATAGTAAGGGTCAGAATTATGAGGATGTTATCCAATCCATTAAAGATGCTTCCACTGGCGCTTGGTGTTCTTATTGGAAATCTTCATACCTTATAAAATCAAACCTTACTGTTCAACAGGTATCTGACAAAATCACCCCTCATTTAGATTCTAATGACCGGCTTATAGTTATTGAAACAAAGGCCAATTATCAAGGTTGGTTGTCGGAAAAGCAATGGAAATATATTCGTGAAAATATCTTTGGTTAAGGTTTGGCAGTTCCTCTTGATTTTTCTATATATTTTCCATTACTGTCTTCCTGTGCAAATTCACGGAACTCCAAGTTACATCTGATAGCTTGGAGTTCTTTTCTTATGGCTACCAGCTCCTGATAGATTTTTCTTAACATCGTCACTTCACCTCCTTCTACTCTTCCAAGAAATACTCAATTGGCACGCCGAAGTATTCAGCCAAAACTTTGAGCTTATCTACTTTGGGTTTACTGCGTCCCTCTCTCCAATCGTACAGTGTAGTTGGCGATATTCCAGTATCCACTGCTACCCTGTAAATTGTTTTGTGATTTTTCTCCAACAAGACTCCCAATTTTTCGTACACTTTTCCACCGCCTTTCCGATATATTTAATTGATTTTATCTCGGAAATATGATATAGTTAAGTTACCAGCAAAACAATTTCATAATTCCGAGATACAAAAGCCCGTTTATATCACGGTTTTCTTTTGTATCTCTAATATATCACGGTTTTATTTCATAGTCAACACCTAATATGAAATATTTCCGATGTATTTGGAGGTAAAGTATGTATGATAAATTTGAAAAACTCCTAGAGGCAAAAGGTATAACTCCGTACAGGGTCCATAAAGAAACTGGTATTTCAACTGCTACGCTTTCTGACTGGAAGAATGGTAAAAGCCAACCTAAGAAAGATAAAATTGAAAAAATATGCGCTTATTTTAATGTACCATTGTCCTATTTCTACGATGATGATAAAAACCAAAGTGAAATCGCACTAACACCAAAGGATGAACGTGACATTTCCAAAATACTTGAACAAACTCGACAGCAGCTCATGAATCAAGAAGGACTGATGTTTGATGGAGATCCGGCCACCCCTGAAGCTGTTGAATCAATCGTCGCAGCCATGCAGATAGGCATGGAAATGGCAAAGAAAAAGAATAAGGAAAAATATACGCCCAAGAAATATAAAAAGGACTGATTGTCTATGGAGATTGGCAAAAAAGTTAATAGTCTGGTCAGAAAACACCAGACAAGAAACCCTTTTGAAATGGTAAAGGGAATGAATGTGATTCTTGTGTCCTATCCTTTGGATGGCGTCAGAGGGTTTTATCAATACTTTCAACGCAATAATATAATTTATATAGATGAAAATCTT
>ERZ1036412.1141-NODE-1141-length-9726-cov-3.506256_pt1 | contig 9726 bp, 6 predicted proteins | sample MGYA00514218_ERZ1036412 | MGnify/ENA primary metagenome ERZ1036412 (study PRJEB33795, sample SAMN09464944) | human gut metagenome | host: Homo sapiens | place: USA: Stanford, California | collected 2016-11 | study: EMG produced TPA metagenomics assembly of the... | reverse complement strand
TTTATTCTGTATCAAACACTTTCATCTCACCATCAACTGTTCCAAAATAGCAGCTTTCCTTCTGTGTCATCTTTGCTTGTCCGTTTGTCCCCTCTGTGATCTCTGCTATCACCTCCTGATTCATCTCTTCAGGAATGAGCGCAATCAACATCACATTCTCTGCATAGACAGAATCCAGAACCGTAATCCCCCTCTGTCCAAGGATATACTGTATTTTGCCAAGTCCGGTATAATCTGTCTGTATTTCCAGTTTAATCCCCCAGTTTTTGGTAATAATCTTACTGGCTTCCAATCCTGCTTTGACTGCTCCGGAATAAGCCCTCACAAGCCCTCCGGTTCCAAGTAACGTACCTCCAAAATATCTTGTCACTACGACTGCTGTATTGTGTATCTCCTCCCCCAGCAACACATCGAGCATCGGTTTTCCTGCTGTCCCCTGCGGTTCTCCGTCATCACTGCATCTTTGTGTCTCAAATCGCTCCCCGATCACATAAGCATAGCAGTTATGAGTGGCATTCCAATATTTTTTCTTCATAGACTCGATAAATTCCAGCGCCTCTTCCTCGCAGGTGACCGGAAGTACTGTCGCAATGAAGCGGGACTTCTTCTCTATGATTTCTGCTTCTCCCCCCTCATAGACTGTATGAAATTTACTTAACATATACTATCACCCTTTTTCTAATTACATTTTATCTGAAACTGTTTATACTATATCAACAGAACTCTGTTTTCACAAGTTTTTCTTAAGTTTTTGCCTTGAAATATGAAGATTTTATTTTATGCTTTATTTCAATACATAAATTTGATATAATTACCTGATAAAGGAGGAAACCATTCATGAATTATGGAAAACGAAATTCTGTCAAAAAACAGAAGAAAATATCTTCAAAATCAAAGATGAAGAAAAAACGAGCAGGTGTCCGGATTTTCAAAGGATTTTTAATTGTTTTTCTCTTGCTCATTATCATCGGTATGATTGGCGGCGGTCTGTTCTTGAAGAAAATTCTTGACAAAGCTCCGAAGATCTCTCCTGCTTCTGTCAAACCGAGTGGATACTTCACAACTGTTTATAACGCAGACGGTTCACAGGAATTAGAAAAGTTTGTTACTTCCGGTTCCAACCGTATTTATAAAACAATCAACGAAATACCGGAAGACCTTCAGGACGCTTTTGTAGCGATCGAAGATGAACGTTTTTACAAGCATAACGGAATCGACCTGCAAGGAATTCTTCGTGCCAGTCTTGTCGGCATCACAAGCGGTGACTTTTCTGAAGGTGCCAGCACGATTACCCAGCAATTGATAAAAAATAATGTCTTTCCGAATTTCTCACAGGAAAAGACATTCTTAGACAGTGTCGAACGTAAAATTCAGGAACAGTTCCTTGCTCTGGAGTTGGAAAAGCAGATGAGCAAAGAAGAGATTCTGGAAAATTATATGAATACGATCAACCTAGGACAGAACACACTCGGAGTTCAATCCGCTGCCAAACGCTACTTCAACAAAGACGTATCGCAGCTGACACTCTCAGAATGTACCGTGATCGCCGGCATTACTCAGAATCCTGGAAGATATGACCCTACAGTCAACCCGGAAGAAAATGCCAAGCGGCGCAAACTTGTTCTCGGCAACATGTTAGAACAGAAATATATTTCCCAGGAAGAGTACGATACTGCCATGGCTGATCCCGTTTATGACCGGATTCAGGTTACAAATGCCGATACATCCACAGACACTCCATACACTTATTTTATCGATGAGCTTTCTAAACAAGTCATTTCCGACTTACAGACAAAGCTGGGATATACGGAGACACAAGCCTATAATGCTCTTTACAGCGGTGGTCTTTCCATCTACGCAACTCAGGATGCAAGAATTCAGCAAATCTGTGATGAAGAGTTTTTAAACCCGAATAACTATCCGTACAATACAGAATTTGGCCTGATCGACTATCAGCTCACGATCACACGCTCTGATGGAACTGTCGAAAACTTCAGCAAAGAGATGCTCGAGCAGTATCTGCGTCAGACAAGAAATGACTCTTATCCGCTCGTCTTCTCTACCCCTGAACTTGCTCAGGCGGCGATTGATGAATACAAATCAACAATCTCCCGCGAAGGAGACACTCAGGTGGAAAAAAAGACGATCGTTCCACAACCACAAGCTTCTTTTGTGATTATGGATCAATACACCGGGGAGGTAAAAGCAATCGTCGGAGGACGCGGCGAGAAGACGGAAAGCCTTTCTCTCAACCGTGCGACGGAATCTGCAAGACAGCCTGGTTCCTGTTTTAAGATTGTATCAACTTATGCCCCTGCACTTGATATTGGTGCAATGGGACTTCACACCTCGATCAAAGACGAACCATACCGCTATAAAAACGGAAAAGAAGTCAATAACTGGGATTTTTCCTACAAAGGTTGGGTGACTGTAAGGAAAGCGATCGAACAGTCTATGAATGTCGTTGCAGTCAAAGCACTCACTGAGATTGGAGAGCAGACTGGATTTGATTACCTGAAGAGCTTTGGATTCTCCACTGTTGTAGATCAGGAAGTAATCAACGGACAGACTTTCAGCGATATCCAGCAGGCAACTGCGCTCGGAGGTATCACGCACGGTGTCTATAACCTCGAGATGACTGCCGCCTATGCGTCCCTTGCAAATAACGGAACTTACACAAAACCGAAGTTCTATACGAAGATTCTCGATCATTCTGGAAATGTACTGATTGATAACACTTCCGAGACGCATCAAGTCGTAAAGGCTTCTACTGCCGGACTGCTGACAAATGCAATGATAGATGTTGTGACAAAAGGAACCGGTACCGGTGCTGCACTCAGCAATATGCCAGTATCCGGTAAGACTGGTACAACTTCCGATAATGTAGATATCTGGTTCTCCGGATATACTCCATACTACACTGCTTCTGTCTGGGGTGGATATGACTCCAACAAGCCTATGGATAATACTTCATGGCACCTGACACTGTGGAACAGCATTATGGAGCGAGTACACGAAGGTCTAGAATACAAAGATTTTGTGATGCCTGACACAGTTGAAAAGACTGCCGTCTGTGCAAGTTCTGGAAAGCTGCCGTTGTCCAGCTGTCCACAAGTGACAGAATATGTTGCAACAGATTCCGGTCAAAGATGTGATGGAAAGCACGAAGGCTACTATATGCCTTCTACTAACACTCACTCAGACAGTTCCGCTGAGGACGAGTCAGAAGACGAATCAACTGACAATGAACCAGTAACACCTGACCCAGAAAATCCAAATTCCGGAAATCCAAATGGAAACAACGGTTCTGGAAATGGAAATAATGGATCTGAGAGTGGAACTGGCAGCGAAAACGGAAATGGCGAAGACCACGGTGGTGGAGAAACCTCCCCACCTGATCAGGGGGATGGCTCTATCACGCCAGAGGAATAGTATTCCCGGATTTCAAAATCAATTTTCTATACACGAACAAAAAAGAAGACAGAAATGATGTTACTAATACTCACATTCAGTTCTGTCTTCTTTTTGTTATCTTTTCGTATATAAGCTTTTACTTTATAAAATCAGTTTTGCAGCTCCGCAGATACCTGCTTCATTTCCAAGCTTTGCAAGAGCAAACTGCACCTTTGCATTTGCAAAGAACATTCTCTCACGAAAATATTTTTCAATATACTGGAGAAGTACTTCGCCTGCCTTCGATACCCCTCCACCGATCACGATCACCGATGGATCAACTGCTGTTGCCAGATTGGCAAGTGCATATCCAAGATAGCGTCCAAACTCTTCGGCAATCTCCATTGCAACTGCATCGTTTGCCTTAACTGCATCAAAGACAGCTTTTGCCGTAATTTCTTCTTCGCGCAATATTGTCTCATCATCATTTTTCGCAAGCCTTTTCTTGGCAAGTCTTACTACACCTGTAGCAGATGCATACTGCTCCAGACATCCACGACCTCCACAGCCACACACTTCTGTCTCCTCATAATTTACACAGAGATGACCAATCTCTCCGCCTGCTCCATGAAATCCCCCTAAAATACGTCCGTCGACAATGATTCCTCCTCCGACTCCCGTTCCAAGTGTAACCATGATCAAATCCTTATTTCCCTGGCCTCCGCCTTTCCACATTTCTCCAAGCGCAGCTACATTTGCATCATTTCCAACCTTCACCTTGATTCCAGTCAGCTCTTCCAGCTCCGCCTTCACATTTTTATACTTCCATCCAAGATTTGCGCTTCCATTTACAATTCCATCTGCCACCGGAGCCGGTACCCCGACACCAATTCCAAGAATCTGCTCTTTCTTCATCTGATGTTCTTCCATTTTGGAAGCAATTGATTTTGCTACATCCGGAAGAATTGCTGCACCTTCATTCTCTGTATAGGTCTTAATCTCCCACTTATCCACGATTGTCCCGTTGAATTCAAATAGTCCTAACTTTACTGTTGTTCCTCCAATGTCCACTCCAAAGCAATAATTCATTTCTCTCGTCTCCTATTTTCTCTTTGTCAAATTCTCCTGCACACGCCTGTACAGTTCCTGTGCTGCATTATATCCCATCTGTTTTTGTCTATGATTTACAGATGCAGATTCTACTATGATCGCAAGATTTCTTCCTGGACGAATCGGGATGGAATGACATACAACACGGTTGCCAAGGAATTCTGTATACTCTTCTTCCAATCCTAACCGGTCATACTGTTTGTCCTTATTCCAGTCTTCCAGTGTGATCACAAGATCTATCGTCTGTGTCTCTTTTACACTCTGAACACCAAACAACGTCTTAACATCTACGATACCAATTCCTCGCAGTTCAATAAAATGTCTCGTGATATCCGGAGCAGTTCCAACCAATGTATCGTCACTGACTTTCGAATCTCAACCACATCATCTGTCACAAGGCGGTGTCCTCTCTTAATCAGTTCCAGGGCAGCCTCGCTCTTTCCAATTCCGCTCTCGCCCATGATCAGCACACCGACACCGTAGACATCCACAAGTACACCGTGGATGGAAATACACGGGGCCAGTTCCACATTCAGCCACCGGATGATCTCCGCCATGAAAGAAGATGTCGTCTTGTCTGTCAGAAAAATCGGCACATCTTTTTCGACCGCAATTTCCAAAAATCTCTGATCTGGCATAAGATCTCTGCAGAAAATGATACAAGGCACTGGATAGGATAATAGTGACTGGTATACTTCTTCCTTTCTATCATCGCTGAGCTTTTGAAGATAGGTATACTCTACATATCCTACCACTTGTACTCTATCGGATTCAAAATGTTCAAAAAAGCCTGTGAGCTGTAGCGCCGGGCGGTTAATATCCGGCACATTGACTTCTTTTCCTAAAAGACCAATTTGCGGAGTCAGATTTTTTAAATTCATTTTCTCTGCAACTTTCTGTAACTCTACGCTTCCCATAATGCTCTCCTTCTTCATTCTTATTCTCTCCTTAGTATATCATCAATGGAAAAAGTTGTATACTTCATTTGCAGATTTTTCATTCATAGATGGAATTTCTTTTAATTCCTCTATCGTTGCCGCTTTGATCGCATCCAGGCTCATAAAATGCTTCATCAGCGCTTTCCTTCTTGCCGGCCCGATTCCCGGAATATCGTCAAGAATGGAATGTACCTGTCCCTGACTTCTCAGTTTTCTGTGAAATTCGATTGCAAACCGGTGTGCTTCATCCTGAATCCTCGTGATCAGACGAAATCCTTCTGAATTTCTGTCAATCCCAATCTCTTCATTATTGTAATATAGCCCTCTTGTCCTATGATGATCATCTTTCACCATCCCACATACCGGTATCACAATTCCCAGTTGATCCAGCACTTCTAATGCAATATTGACCTGTCCTTTTCCCCCGTCCATCATGATCAAGTCTGGAAATGTCTGGAATCCTCCGTGATCCTTCCCCTCTTCTCTCTCCCTCATTCCATGTTCGAACCTTCTCGTCAATACTTCCCGCATACTTGCATAGTCATCTGCACCCTGTACCCCTTTGATTTTAAATTTCCGGTAATCGTTTCGCTTCGGTTTCCCTTTCTCATACACGATCATAGAACCAACGGAATTAAATCCATTTGTGTTGGATATATCAAATGCCTCGATTCGTTTCACAGATGCAATTCCCAGCCATTTTTCAATCTCTTTTACCGCTCCGATCGTTCTTCCCTCTTCCCTCTTTAAGCGCTCCTTATCCGTACTCAAAACAAGCTGTGCATTCTTCTTCGCAAGTTCCACCAGCTTCTCCTTCTCCCCTTTTTTCGGCACACGAATGTGAACCCGATGCCCTCTTCTCTCAGACAGCCATTCCTCCAGCACCTCCTGGTCTTCGATTTCCTGCTGGATCATCAACTCTCGTGGCACATATGGCGTCCCCGCATAAAACTGTTTGATAAAACTTGTAAGAATCTCTGCCTTCGGCTCTCTGTCGGCAATCGTCATATAGAAATGATCTCTTCCGATCAGTCTTCCTCCCCGGATGAAAAACACTTGCACCACTGCATCCCGATCCTCCGTTGCCACCGCGAGAATATCTTTATCCTCCCCATCACTGTTCGTAATCTTTTGCTTCTGCGCAATCTGCTTTACACTGGCAAGCAGATCTCGATATTCCATTGCCTTCTCAAATTCCATCGCTTCTGATGCACATTCCATCTTTTCTTGAAGTTCTTTGAGGATAGGATCATATTTTCCGCTCAGAAAGTCTACTGCTTTCTGCACCGATTCCCGATATGCTTCCTGACTAATATAATTTTGACACGGTGCATAGCATTGCTTAATGTGATAGTTCAGACATGGTCGCTCTTTCCCGATGTCTTTTGGCAAATTCCGGTTACAGCTCCTTATGTGGTACAGTTTTCTCAGCAGTTCAATCGTATCTTTCACTGCTCCTGCGCTTGTATATGGTCCGAAATACTTCGCCTTATCTTTTTTCATCTCTCTTGCAAACAGAATCCGCGGATATGCCTCCTCTATCGTCACTTTAATAAACGGATACGTCTTGTCATCCATCAGCATCGTATTATACTTCGGTCTGTGTTCCTTGATCAGATTGCATTCCAGTACAAGCGCCTCCAGCTCCGAATCTGTCACAATATATTCAAAGCGCGAAATATGTGTGACCATCTGCTCAATCTTCACTCCTTTATTCCTGCTTGCTTGAAAATACTGCCGTACACGATTCTTTAGGCTGATTGCTTTTCCCACATAAATAATATCATCTTTCTCATCATGCATCAGGTAGACTCCCGGTTTTGATGGAAGCTTTTTTAATTCCTCTTCTATATTAAACATTATTTTCTCCCTAATTTCATCTCTTTCCCTACAGTTGCATATATCGAATAAACGCATATGATTTTGATTCCACAAAATGTTTTTAACGCAAGAGGAGTGCCGAAAGGCACTCCTCTTTTCCACCACATCTGATCCATAGCTGTTTTCCCTGTGAACTTATGATTTCTATTTTCACTGACCATTATTAGCAATATCAGATACTCTTTATTTTTTTATATTAGTGGTCCTGCCCGCTCTCCTGTGCAGCATCCTCTTGTGCGGCACTCTCTTGTAGAGTATTTCTTTCTGCTTCGTTTTCTTCCGTGACATCCTCTTGTGCCACATCTGCTGTGGAAACTTCCTTCATTGAGATTCTAGCCTCTTTTTCCTGAGTACCGTCCTCGATTCCCTGAACTTTGTGAAAAATCTCCATGAATTCTTTTCCGGTAATCGTCTCTTTTTCAATCAAGAATGCTGCAATTTCATCCAGCGCCCTGCGATTCTCAGATAAAAGTCTCTTTGCCTCAGCATAAGCTTCTTTCAGAATTCTCATAACTTCTGTATCAATCTCTGCTGCTGTCGCCTCACCACAATTCATAACCGGACGTCCGTCCAAGTATCTGTTTTGAATAGACTCCAGACCGATCAGACCAAACTTCTCTGACATACCATACTGAGTGATCATCGCTCTGGCCACCTGTGTCGCCTTCTCGATATCGTTGGAAGCCCCAGTTGTAACTGTATCAAATACAATCTCTTCCGCAGCTCTTCCCCCGAGCATACCAACGAGCATTGCCTCCAGCTCCTTCTTTGTATTTAAGAACTTTTCTTCCTCTGGTGTATGCATAACATATCCAAGCGCTCCCATCGTTCTTGGTACAATCGTAATCTTCTGTACCGGCTCTGCATCTTTCTGAAGTGCACTGACGAGCGCATGACCTACTTCATGATATGAAACGATTCTTCTCTCCTCCGCATTCATGATACGGTCTTTCTTCTCTTTTCCGACAAGAACTACTTCTACTGCTTCAAACAGATCTTCCTGCGATACCACTTTTCTTCCATGCTTGACTGCATTGATCGCAGCCTCATTGATCATGTTTGCAAGATCTGAACCGACTGCCCCTGATGTTGCCAGCGCAATTGCTTCCAAATCGACTGTCTCATCCATTTTGACGTCCTTTGCATGAACTTTCAAAATGTCCACACGTCCTTTCAGATCCGGCTTATCTACGATGATCCGTCTATCAAAACGTCCCGGCCTTAATAGCGCCGGATCAAGGATCTCCGGACGGTTTGTCGCTGCAAGAATCAGCAGACCTTTGTCCGTGTCAAATCCATCCATCTCTGCAAGAAGCTGATTTAAAGTCTGTTCTCGCTCATCATTGCTTCCCATCGCATTATCTCTGCTCTTACCGATCGCATCAATCTCATCGATGAAAATAATACACGGAGCCATCGCCTGAGCTTCTTTGAATAAATCTCGCACTCTCGATGCACCTACACCGACATACATCTCTACAAATGCAGAACCTGACAGAGAGAAGAACGGTACTTTTGCTTCTCCCGCAACCGCTTTTGCAAGCAATGTCTTACCGGTTCCCGGAGGTCCTACAAGAAGCGCTCCTTTTGGAAGCTTTGCACCGATTCCGGTATATTTGCCTGGATTATGAAGAAAATCCACCACTTCCTGAAGTGATTCTTTCGCCTCATCTTCTCCTGCTACATCACGGAAGGTAACTCCGGTTTCCTTCTCTACATACATCTTTGCATTACTCTTTCCAATGCCCATCATTCCGCCGCTCTTGGACATCCGACGCATCAGGAAACTCAAACCGATCCAAATAAATGCGAATGGAAGTACAATACTGATCAGAATATTAAAAAGCATTGCTGAAGTCGAATCTGGAATCTCTGCCCCATACTTAACGCCCGCTTCATAGAGACGCTGTGAAAGATTCTCATCTTCTACTTTTCCAGTAAAATATTTTACTTTCAGCCCTGGAACTTTCTCCTCTTTCGGAGTAATTATAAGCTCATTGGCGCCGATCCGAACTTCTTCTACTTTACCGTCATCTACCATCTTCAGAAATTCACTGTACGCAATCTCCTTTGATGTGCTTTCTTCCATAAATTGATAAAGGCCAAGCACAATGACCGCCGCAATCAATGTTGTAATTATAATAATCCCAAAGCCCTGTTTGTTGTTCTTCTGGTTATTTTTGTTTTGGTTGTCCATTCTTTTCCTCCTAATTATCATCTCTTTTATTATAAGTATGGTCTCCTCATAAATCAATAAAAACATTGTGAAATCAGCACCGCATTTCTAAAACTTTTGTGAATTTCCCCATTGCACCTCCTGTTTCCCATTAGGAAATTTTTCTCCTTGCAAAACACAATTGTTTTATAGTATACTATTGACGTATGTTTATTATATACAACTTTT
>ERZ1036412.1139-NODE-1139-length-9747-cov-10.300557_pt1 | contig 9747 bp, 9 predicted proteins | sample MGYA00514218_ERZ1036412 | MGnify/ENA primary metagenome ERZ1036412 (study PRJEB33795, sample SAMN09464944) | human gut metagenome | host: Homo sapiens | place: USA: Stanford, California | collected 2016-11 | study: EMG produced TPA metagenomics assembly of the... | reverse complement strand
TGAGATTGGTCATTTTCTCCCGACATTAAATGGCTAATTTCTCCCGACGCTAACACTGGTTAAATTCTGCTCTGTTCAATTTCTTAAAGAGAACATTTACCATAATGCAAAAGAACTGCCAGTTATTTGTATTAAGCTCATGGCAATTAATTTGAGATAACCACCCTGCCAAATTATCCTTTTCACTCTGCTTAAGCGGTTCCCATAACTTATCTGGGACTAATAGCAACGCTAAAGCAATCGACATCATTTCTACAAACCGCTGGTCTCTGTCTGTACACTCCCCCCAATAATCTACATTTGAAGGGTCTGAACCCGCAGCAAGTCCTCTCCTATAAATATCTTCAAGCTCCGGCCATTCTCCGCCCCCCGCCAAATAAGGAGCAAATCCAAGCAAAGGGCGAACCATTGATTCCAGCTGCGCTACACTTTCTTCATATTTGGAACCTGTGTACCCCAATATCACACGTCCCTTATGATCCGAAAAATGTGGAATAATTTCAGAAAGCATATCCCTTAACTCGTCAACATATTCTTTTTTTGTCTCTAACATTTCAAAGTCCTCCCTTTGTTATCTTTTTTATCTTCGTCAGCTTTGCGTTTAATTCACGGCATTGCTGATCTGTAACAAACTTTTTCATATGGCTAAGAATCCTATCTAGCGGCATACTACCGGAACGTTCTCTCATCTGTTGTGCAAGCTTAGGCATGCATTCCTCTATTACCTTCATTGCTGCCTCACTTGCAACTAGATCCTGGCTGGAATCTCTAATAGAGTACATTCCTTTTGGAAAAATCTTTTCTTCTTCCACAATATCCGTAAACCAATTCCTTACGTTCAATCCAGGATTCGCATCTTTATATATATAAGATTGATTTGGTTCATCTACTAGGCAAAATACAGCTTCATCTTCACAGTTCTCTCCTACAACCTTTACCGTATTCTTACCCTTTTTTAATTTAATACCCTCGAATTTAAAGACTCCGATATCTGCAGTAATACTCTGAGCCACATTATTAGCATATAATGTAATTGTTCTTAAGTTCGAATATGCCTTTATTGTAATTGTTTCTTCGGATCGATTAATAAAACGAGTTTGAGCTATTTTTACAAATGGACTATCTGACCACTGCGCCTTATAATAATAAAAAGCATCTTTCTTAATTTGGCGGTCATAGCTAATCAATCCTTTTGTATTCCGGTATTGAATTCCTCCTTCATCTCTAATCTCACTGCTAAAATCATATAAATTCCATATATATGTACCAAATAAGTATTTTTTAGCTTTGAAAATAGGATAAACTGTTTCATGATATAGTGCCTGAAATTCCTCTGTATAGTCTTTAACCTTCGGATTTTCCGAATGAAATGCAGTATTACAATCTACGCCATATTCCGTAATGCCAAATGGAATATCGGGATTTTCACAATGAAAATCCTCTAAAAACTGTTCTGTATCTTCCATTTCACCATAATACCAGCCAAAATAAATATTATATCCTACTACATCCGTGATATGGTTCAATTTACTTTCATTCTTTACACTATTTAAATTTGCACAGGCAGTCAGTCTTGTGGGATCTAACGATTTAACGATCTGATTTAATTCCTCCATTTTTTCATACATTAACTGACTCTCGCCGAACATGGCGATTTCATTTTGAATTCCCCAAAAACATATAGAGGGATGGTTTATATTTTGTAATATTAATTCTTTCATTTGGCAAACAGCATTCTCAAAAAGCACTGGACTATCTGTAAATCTAAGCATCGGAATCTCTGCCCATACTACAAGCCCTTTTTGATCACACATATCATACATCTCTTTAGGATGCTGATAGTGGGAAAGCCGTACACTGTTGGCACCAATCTCCATTATATCCATCATGTCCTGTTTCCACTGCTGCTCTCCTACCGCATTATACACATTCCCATAATCCTGATGTTTAGCCACACCATTTAATACCAAATGATTTCCATTCAAGAAAAATCCTTTGGAAGGATTAATTGTCACATTTCGAAAACCAAAAGGAATTATTACTTTATCTATTATACCGTTCTCACATTTTAATTCCGCGCTCAATTCATAAAGTGCTGAATTGTCTTTTCCATTCCATAACACTGGATTGCCAATGGTCAGTTCTGTTTTTTTGATGGATGATGTAGTTTCAATTTCACATACTCCATCAGGGTTATAAACTTTATATATTACTACCGGTTCTTCTTGGTTAACTTCCTTTATAACATGGGGTTCTAACGTAATTTTTCCAATTCCGTTGGTTTCCAAATTGGCTAGAACAATCACACCCTCTGTTCCATAATAAGTTCGATCAAAGCATATTTTGGATGTTACTATTAAATCGCTTCCTCGATATAAACCACCAAAAATTGTAAAATCACCGGTTAAGGGTGAAATTGCCTCAAAAGAACGATTATCCACCAAAACATATAGATAGTTTTCAGTATTGCTTTTGCAATACTGCGTAATGTCAAAGGAAAAAGCAGAATATCCTCCTTTATGTTCTCCAACAAAAATCCCATTCAAGAGGATTTTGCACCATCGCTCTGCGGCATAAAATTTAAGGACAATCCGGCTGTTTTCAATCGGCTGCGGTAAATTAAAACATTTTCGATAAACAGCAGTACCTTTATAAGCATTTCCTTCCTGGTACCATGTATGTGGAAGCTCTACTTTTTCAAATTCATTTTCGTTCACTGCAATTTGCTTCAAATCTGTAACACTCTCAATATTTGCTTGAGGCAACTTTTGAAACTCCCAATTTTTATTAAATTCTCCCATTTATTATTTCCTTTCTGCATACAATATATTTATGGTCAATATCCCTTATATTTAATAAGGAAATATCCATATTATTACCAAACCTTCTATAATGATGTAAAATATCAGTTTCCGCTTCCTACTCTTAATTTGCTGAGATTTTCTCTTACTTCATTCATCTTCTCTGGTGTCAACTCATAATATCTCATAGCTATCACATTACAGATAGCTCCTAAAACACATACACCATAATAGAATACTAGTCCGAAAGTAAATAAAGCTGCAGTACATGGGGTATCCACATCTGGTAATGTATCCTTAAAACCAATCCACGCAAATGCTAACCCAACAAGCATTGGTGCCATTGCAGATATAAACTTATCAATAAAGGTATAAATTGTTGCCACCATACCTGTTATATATTTTCCGCTCTGGCTTGCTTCATAATCATTGATGTCTGCTATCATCGGAGGAACTGCAGAGGTACATATCATTTGAGCGCCTTCTGCTACAATAGAAAACAGTAACAGTCCCACAGTAAACAATGAAAGGTGCGTAAATGGCTCGCCATACCCATTCACATATCCGGGTAGATTTAAGGTTTTAGGGTCTAAAAATAAGAATAAAAGAATAATGATTGTATTAAAAATTACGACCCCCCAGCTTCCTACTTGCATGGCTTTTTTTAGCCCTAATTTACTCCCAATCGCACCAACGCCTAGCGTCATCATCACAAGGCCAAAAATCGTAGTATATAGGGTCCATCCGCCGTTCAGCTCATAATTACCAATAATAATACCAAATACAACAACACCTACTGCACTAATCCGGCAACTTGCTGCCAGTTTATCTGTCGCTGCTGATACAATCAGCATTTGCAGTGGTCTATTTTTTTTCAGTACCCTTACATAATCCCCAAACTTCACAATCTGTTTTTCCTTCGAGATCGCTGTGAATTTTGGTATATCCTTTGGTGCAATAGAAATAAACGCAACTGCAATACAAATACTAGCCGTAACCGCTGTCAGCAGCCACATATCTTCAAATACACCAATCGAAGACATTTTTCCATATTTCACAACCAATGACGCCACATAAATCTGAACCAGTGCTCGTGACATACGAACTAATATAGTCCCTATAACGCTTGAAAACGGACGTTGTTTCGGATCATTCGTCAAGCATACATTTCCAGTATGCATACTTACATTTAAAAAGGTATAGCCAACATAAAACAACAATGCAAATACCGTAAAAAATACCCCTCTGGCTACTCCCGCTTCTGGCAAATGATGGGTTACGCGAAACATGAGGAAACTATTCACAAACAATAATCCCCCACCAATTGTCATACATATTCTCGTTTTCCCCACTCGATTTCCAAATTTATCAGCGACAAACCCAACCATAGGATCTGTCACAGCATCCCACAACCTCATAATCGTTGAAAAACTAGAGGCGAATATAACAGCCATTCCTACAAATCCATTTAAGTAGTAAGACATATACATGGTCAATCCCATGTATAGATTCACGGCTAGATTTACCCCAGAAAATCCAACAAGTCTCCAGTTTTCCACTCGGTGTATCCCATTTCCAACCCAATATCTTTCCCCATCTTGTTGCATTGAGTTTACCTCCTCATAAATTTATAACAAAATACTAGCACTTTCCACTTTCTTTATGATAGAATAAAATCATTATTAATAGTAAAAAATCAATCTGAGGGGACAAAGTTTGAAACAAATAGGATGATTGAGGGTGCTTTTTGGATTTGATAAGGGCATTGGCACTCCTGTCGTTGCGTGGGCTCAACCGGCCCAGGAAATAAGATGCTTCGATGACGGAAACACCGACATGTCGGGACCAATCTCAGAGAGAATGGGGATGGTGGTCATCGGATTTTGCAGCGCCCATCTGCAAATGGAGCGACATTTTGCGCCATTCATTGATGCCTTAACGGATGACCGACCTATATAACTATCGGGGTTGCCGCTATACAGCCCCGCCACTCACCTCCTCAGGTTCTGTAGTTTGCCAGCAGCCTACAAGAGGAGAATAACACAAAAAAAGACGAAAGGAAGATGGAGTTTGAAATGTTTCATAACCCCATCGGTGCCTTTCGCAGAAAGGCGGATTATAACTATGAATATTCAATTACAAACTGCCTGTCAATTAATTAATGACATTTTTCATTTACAAATACAACCAATAAATTCAAAAAAACTACTTCTTGGATTTAGCCAATCTCATATGCTACATACAATCCAAGGCTTTTTAGAACCACTTAACCTAAACAGCTTTATTCATTCATTAGAGTCTGGAACAATTTATTATATTACAGATACGTTACAAATCCATTTCATCTCATTGCTTCTAAACAATCAGCCTTTTATGATAGGACCTTTTTGCTCATTAATCATGACCGTACAAGACTGTGTAAAACATTTTAAAAAATATAATATCTCTAAACAGCTATCTGTAAATGATTTTCTAGCATATAGGAGTCAATTACCTGTTATTAATGAAAGGGAAGCCTTACATATTGCGTATTCCTTTGCCCATGTAATTGAACCAGATGTTATTAATTGGAATACTAAAATGATCGACTATACGAAGCAGATCTATAATGCGCTTTCTACAAATGACGACCTCCCCCTCCGTCAAAACTATTCTGAGCTAATCAGAGAACGTTACCAATTAGAGCAACGATTTATCCATGATGTCGAAGAAGGTAACTCTCATGCCGCGATTCTTAATTTAAGAAATATGCAACGTGATGTAGCATATCTAAAACAAATTGGAACTACTTTAGAAAATGAACGAATTGGGGCAGGTATCGTCCGTACAATGGCAAGAATTGCTGCGATGCGCGCTGGACTTCCCGCTACCACTGTAGATCTAATTTCCAGGAATCATACTTCTTCTACATTTAATGCAAAAACCGTGGAAGAAATATATAAAGAAAAAGAAAAAATGGTTAAACGCTTCTGTGAGGAAATTAGTATCCACAAAAAACATCAATATAGCAATTTAACTACAAGCGCCATTTATTATATTGAGCATCAGTATTCTCAAAATATTACTGTTGAGCAGATCGCGGATGAGCTAAATGTTAGTACAAACCACCTAATTTCTACATTTCGTGTTGAGACAGGTTATACACCCGGAAATTATATTCAAAGAATACGACTGCTCCATGCTACTAATTTATTATGTAACACAGATCTTAGCTTACAAGATATTGGTTCCTTGATCGGAATTGAAGATTCTAACTATTTTATAAAACTTTTTAAGCGTGTTTATTCCTGTACGCCCGGAAAATATCGTAAATATCATCGATTATAAAACTTTTTTAAATTTCGCAAAATATATCAGGATAATACGAGATATAGTGTTTAGGTTTTACCATGCCCAATGCGAACAGTTTTATAGTGAAATCATAACAGACCAGAATGAACGGCGGCCCTGATTTCTCAAAGCCGCCAGAAAATAGAATAAACGCGTGAAAGTGTGTCTGCTGTACGACGGCTTTTTTTCTTTTGCCGTCGCGGACAGATCGAAACATTATGAAGTTATAGTGCCGTTTCTTTCTTTAGTTGGTGCAAAGCCCATCCAAAACTGATACCAGCCATGACTACAAATAGCGCAAAGACGAAAAGTAGTTCGCCGATCTCAATATGTCCGTATAATATCAGAGAACGCAACGCATTGATTACATGGGTAAATGGGTTTAAGTTGATTATTGTTCCCAGCACACCGCCAATTTCATCTGCGGGAAATAAGGCAGTGCTTAAAAAGAATACAGGCAAGACGATAGCATTCATCACGGTTTCATAAACTACTTCATTCGGAAGTATAAGGCTGATACCGTATGCCAGACCTGACATGAAGAACGCTGTCAGGAATATCAATAGAACAATGATACAAAATCCGTCAATTCCTGTCGCAATTCTAACGGAAAACAGCAGGCTCACCAGTCCCATAATACTAACTTCAAGAAATGTGCATAGGACAGCTTCTAACAGTTGACCTAAAACGATAGCACTTCGTCGGACAGGGGCAATCAAAATGCGGAAAAAACTTCCGTCAGATTTCATCAGGTAATTCATAATCCCTCCGCTACTGCAAGCAGAAAAACTCACAAGAACTACCAAACCGGGGAAGATAAATGCAGTATAATTTTCTATGCCTGTGCTTTTCATTGTCTGTTCTGCAACCGAACTGAATAGGACTAACCAAAGAATAGGTTGTAATATCGTGATAACAATGGTAAAGGCATTATGGAAACGCCATTTCATATTCCGGTGTAGAATTGTCAAAACACTCATGCTTGTTCCTCCTGTCCGTTCCGCGTTAAGCGTAAGAACACATCCTCCAATGTAGGTTCGGTGATCTCAACACCAACAAACGGAATACTTTGTTCCAGAAGAAACGATGTGATTTCTGGCATATCGGAATGGCTGTTGTATGTATTGATAACGACAGCATTTCCACGCTGGAATATCTCTTTGTCTTGAAAATGCTCTTGAAGTAATACAAGGTTTATTTTGGCTTCTATGCTTGAAGAAAAATTCACCTGCAAGTTATTCTGCCGAAGCAGAGAACGTAGTTCGTCTGGTGTTCCTTGTATGACCTCTTTCCCGTCTTTCATTATGCAGACGGTATTGCTCAAACTATCCGCTTCTTCAAGATAGTGTGTAGTAAGAAAAACCGTTGTGCCGAAGTCGTCACGGATTTTCTTCACCATGTCCCACATCGCAATACGGGATTGAATATCCATGCCGACAGTCGGTTCATCCAGAAATAGGATTTTAGGAATAGCCATCATATTCAGTGCAATATCCAAACGCCGCTTTTCCCCACCAGAATAGGAAGATACCGGGTATTTTCTATTCTGGCTTAATCCAAAATCAGAGATTAGTTTTTCCATGCGTCGTCTTGCCTCTGCTTTGGGGATTTTATAAAGGCGGCTCTGGAACATCATGTTTTCCTCTAAGGAAAGATAAGTATCAATAGAGGTTTGTTGTGCGACACAGGCAATTTGAGAACGAATAACAGCGGTATCTTTATAAATGTCCTTTCCCATCATTGTGATCTCACCAGCGGTTGGGCACAAATAAGTTGTCAAGATGCGAATGAGCGTTGATTTTCCTGCTCCATTTTGTCCCAGCAGGGAAAAGATTTCACCCTCCTTGACGGATAAACTCAATCCGTTTAATGCCTGTACGCCATTTTTATACTGCTTTACAGCATTATCTACTTGGATAGCGTACATAAAAAATCAGTCCTCCTTGATTGGGAATTGAATTTCAGTAATGTATTTGTCAGGATTCCCTTTTAGGAACGCGGAAACTCTTTTGCTTCAATACCACTTCCCGCAGGGATTTCCTCCGTAGGTACGTTCCTTAATTTATTTAATTGCAATCCATACCTCGGAATGACCGTTTAGTGGTTTTCCCTCCATGGCGGGATATACTTCAATATCTGGAAATCCCGCATATTCATAGCCGGAAAACGGAAGCCATTCTGTATAAAAACGGCGGAAAACGGATTGCACATTCTCCTTGAAACAGCCGTCATTTTCAAATACTACCCATGTTGCAGCCGGGATTTCAAATTCAAACATCCCGGCAGGTACTTCCTGCTTCGAAGCAGCCGCAATATAGTAAAAAATATTTTTGGAGTCTTCATAGACGCTAACTCCCATAATCCTATTAGGTAGTTCATCACCCATCTGACACAGTTGCATGAACTGACTGCCTGACAAAACGTTCTCCCAAAATTGCGGAACAACCCTTTGATTTTCTTCCATATCCTCTATCATGGGAGTACGAATACCAACAAAACGCATAGCGGGTTTATCTATAATGTGATATGACATAGCATTTCCTCCTGTGACACTAACGGAAAACCTGATCGGTGGATAGGCATTTAATGTGATACCCTGATTTTTTGCAGCAGCAGGGGTAATTCCGTGAACAGATTGAAATGCCCTATTAAAAGCTGTTGGTGATGTATAGCCATATTCAAATGCCACGTCCAATACTTTTTTCTCTGTCCTTTGCAATACAAAAGCAGCTTGCGACATCCTGCGTTTGCGGATATATTCTGATAATGGAATACCCGCAACATAGGAAAATAACCTCTGAAAATAGTACGTTGAACAGCACGCAATCTGCGCCACTTCTTCGTAGGATATTTCTGTGTCAAGATGACCTTCAATATATTCAACGGCGTTGCTTAGATTTTTCAACCATTCCATCCTCTAACCTCCTAGTAAATATCATAACGCATACGATTTTTTAATTCCTCTCTTTTTGTGCACTCTTTTGTAAACTGGTGACATTTTTAGAGGTCTCCGTCGATCAGTTTTTCTTCCCGGATAAGGAAGTGGATAAGTCTACCCAGCGGCGGCAGCTTGACAGTCTGTTGGACGAGATGGAAAGTAAGGAACTCACGATCATCACCGCCACGGCCAAAGGTATACAGGAGGCGAACCAGGAGGAAGAATAATCCTCTGTCCACAACTGAACAGAATTACAGGAACACTATGGGAAATCTGCTCTCATGGTGTTTTTTCTTGCCTTTTTGGAAATGATTGCCCGGATGGTTGCGGAAGCCAGAAGGCTTGGCTACAGCGAATCCAGCATATGGACAAACATTCAGCCGGGGCTGAGGGCGTTTGCAATCTACTACGGCAAAAAAGGCATCTCTTTTTACGATCCTGAAATCACAAATGAATATGTAGGGTTACAGAAAGAACGGCTGTCCAGAAAAGAAATCTCAGACTATGCTCCTGCTCAGCACTTACTTCCGCATGACTTATACAGACCTTCTTCCCTCAGTAAGAGTATACGACCTCCGGCATCGATTTGCCACTGCTGTTTTGAACCGGTGGCTTGACGAAAAGAACTCAGATGCTGTCGCCATACGGGGATATCCTTCCTGTTCAGCAACGGAATTG
>ERZ1036412.1136-NODE-1136-length-9770-cov-3.671642_pt1 | contig 9770 bp, 4 predicted proteins | sample MGYA00514218_ERZ1036412 | MGnify/ENA primary metagenome ERZ1036412 (study PRJEB33795, sample SAMN09464944) | human gut metagenome | host: Homo sapiens | place: USA: Stanford, California | collected 2016-11 | study: EMG produced TPA metagenomics assembly of the... | reverse complement strand
CTTTGTGCTGCTTTCCGAAGTCTGAGACCAAGCGGACTTTCCAGCAATCCTAAAATATCTTTGTAGTAGATACTTTCCATCATCTCCGGCTTAAGTTTCCCTTCCTCACAGAACTTTGCCGCCTCAGCATACAATTGCGAAATAGTATAACTTTTTCCAAAATCCAGCAGTTCCAAAAACTTATGGTATGCCGTTCCCCTGGATGCCCCGGACAAAGTTCCCGTGTATCCCGGCTCTGTTTTCTCCCGCATAAAGTTTGGAACCAAAGGAACTATCTCGGGCTCTTCATACAAAATTTCTCCTGCCTCTTCCTCAGGCTCTGACCTTTTTTTCAGTTCAGACACAGTAAATTTCAATTTCATCTTCTGCATGGCTTCGTATGGATACTGATAGGAAAACTGTTCTTCAATCTGCGCTCTCATTCTCTCATCATAGACATATGCTGTATCCCAGTTTCTTAAGAGCTCTTCTGTCAATGCCTGCTCCACTTCCTCCGCAGTTTCCTGCAAGATAAGATGTTCCGGAAAAATCTCTTCCACAACGAGCGGAACCTCCTTCTGGTACATTGCATTGGTAAACGGAACATTCATCCCATATCCATTCAGCAGATCTGCAAGCACCTGATTCCGAAACAGCGCCGGCAAAATCCAGTCAAAATACGATGTAGCCCTCGAAAGAACTCCAAATGGAAGCGCTGTTTGTTCTCTGGACTGAATGGAAGCAAAACTTTTCAATTTCTTCTCCAGATTAGAAATGCTTCCAATTAAAATCAGTTTTTCCTTTGCTCTTGTAAGTGCAACATAAAGTACGCGAAGTTCTTCCCCGAGATTTTCCAACTGAACCTTTCTCTGGATCACTTTTTTCAGGAACGTCGGAATCTTCGTCCGGTACTCCAAATCGACTGCATCCACCCCGACTCCAAGTTCCGGGTGGACTACAATGCTTCCCGTCGTATCCTGCATATTGAAACGCTTGCTCATTCCCGCTACAATGACGATTGGAAATTCCAGCCCTTTACTTTTATGGATACTCATCAGGCGCACCGTATCCGCCTGCTCATCGGCAATGTTTGCCTCTCCGTAATCAATATCATATTTCCTCAGCTGTTCAATATAGCGCACGAAATTAAAAAGCCCTTTATAACTTGTAGCTTCAAAAGCAATCGCCTTCTCCACAAGCATCTCCAGATTCGCCGCCCGCTGCCCGCCTCCTGGCATCGCCGCCACATAATTTCCATAGCCGGTTTCATCTAGAATCTGCCAGAGCAGTTCGTGGATGGCCGTATACGGGAGCCTCTCCCGGAAGTCCTCCATCTTCTCATAACACCTGTCTAATTTTTCTTGGATCGCTCTGTCGTCCCCCATTCGCCGGTAATCCTGCACCGCCTGATAAAAAGGTACTTCCTTTTCCTCGCATTTGATCTTGGCAAACTCTTCACTGGACAGTCCTGCAAACATTGATTTTAACACAGCTGCAAGCGGAAGGTCCTGCCGCGGATTATCCAGCACACGAAGATAATCTAACAACAGACGAATTTCTCTCGTCTCAAAATACCCCTCTTTCGACCCAGTAAAGGTTGGAATTCCTTCCCGGTTCAGCACTTCCGTAAAGACATCTGTCCATCCTTTCAAACTTCTCGTAAGAATGACAATATCGCTGTATTTTGCCGGACGATATGCCCCGCTTTTTTTATCAAATACCGGGTGTGCTCCCACAAGCTGCTTGATCCTTGCCGCAATTGCACGCGCCTCAAGCTCCCGGTCAGATGCTTCCCTTACTTCGGTTTGTTCGGAAAAATCCTCCGCCGTATTGACCAGCAGTACCTCCATCTCCATTCCCGGCTTCTCCTCGTAGTCTGCTCCCACATACAATGCAGCTTTCTCATCGTATGTAATTTCTCCTAGTTCTTTTGTCATAATCTGCTCGAATACGAAATTGGTGCTGTCCAGCACCTCTCTTCTACTTCGGAAATTTTTATGGAGATCGATCCGCTGTTTTTGACTTTCTTCTATACTATATGTGTTAAATTTTTCCATAAACAGTTCCGGTCTGGAAAGACGGAAACGGTAAATACTCTGTTTGACATCTCCCACCATAAACACGTTATAGTTGCCTTCTGACACCGTAGAGACACTTGTGAGAATCGCCTCCTGGATCAGATTGCTGTCCTGGTACTCATCAATCATAACTTCCGCAAATTTTTTCTGATAATCTTTCGCGGCCTCAGAAGGGATGAGTCCCTCCTCTGTCTTTTCTGTCAGAATGCGAAGTGCATATTGCTCCATATCCGAAAAATCAATCAGATGTTTACTCCGTTTCTTTTCCTCGAATGCATCTGCAAAGAACTGTACCAACCCTGCAAGTACAGACATCGTTTTCCCTGCTTCCACCATATCTTTCCACAATTCCTCCGGTGCTTCATAGAAAAACTGATCCTTAAGCGCTCCCACAATGTCTTTCACTTCTTCTCTGATATTCTTTACCGAGGCAGTGAGTTCTTCCGATACACTTTTGTCTTTGTTCGCTGCAAATCGCTTCCACTTCCAGTCTGCAAACAAGTCATACATTCCCCGCATCGTTGTCTGCGCCAGCAGCTTTTGAATCCTCTCGCGATCCTCCTTGAGTGCATCGGCATACATATAAGGGCCGTCCGGCTCCTGGCACTGTCTTATCCCTTCTTCCAGAAGTGCCATTGTTTCTTCCAACGCTTTTCTCAAACTCTCTTTCGCATAAACAGCTCCTTCCGAAGCCTCAAATGCTTCCATCGTATCTACTTCATAGGATTTCACACACTGACGGAGCCACTTTTCCGGCTCCGGATTGCTTCGAGAAAATTCATACAACTGCAAAATAATCTCCTCGATCTTCTTGTCGTCCCTTCCTGCTGCAAAACTTTCGATGCAATCCAAAAAAGATTGCTCACCGGCTGTATAACAGTTCTCCAAAACTTCTTCCAGCACATCCTGCCGAAGCAACTTCAATTCTCCCTCATCCGCAATCCGAAATCCCGGATCCAGATCGATCATATGAAAATAGTCCCGGATGACCGAAAGACAAAAGCTGTGGATTGTCGTCACCTGTGCATTGTGGATCAGTGTCGCCTGTCGCTGCAAATGGACGTTTTCCGGCTGCTCCTCCAATTTTTTCTCAATCGCATCCCGAATACGTTCTTTCATCTCTGCCGCCGCAGCTTCCGTGAATGTCACGACGAGCATCTGATCTACATCAATGGGCGGCTCATCTACTGTCAGTCTCGTGATGATCCGCTCTACAAGCACCGCTGTCTTTCCTGAGCCTGCCGCCGCAGACACAAGAATATTTCTGTTTCTAAGATGGATGACCTGCGCTTGTTCCTTTGTCCAAGATACTCCCATCCGATGATTCTCCCCTTTCTTTTTTCATAATCTACTCTTTCACTTCTTGCTCCATTTGCTGCAATGCTTCCACATCTTTCAATTTGGAAAGTTTCCGATACTCATACCCCGGTATTTTCTTATCAAATCCACAGATTCCCTGATACGGGCAGTAATCACACCCAGTCTTTCCTCCCAGTTCATATGGAAGGATCTCTGCTTCCCCATCTAAAATCCGCTGTCCGATCCGATTTAAAATCTGATCTGTATATTCTGACAAAATGTTAAATCCTCTTCCGCTCAACACTTTTGACGTCTTTGAGAGGCTCTGATCCTTATTTCTTCCAACCGGGATCACATCCGAGTTCCCCGAAAAAGAACGATCCAAATGGGTGATGACTTTCTCTGAGGAATTGACGATGCCATCTGGTTTTAATTCTTTCAAAACTGCCTTCTCCCCAAGATTTTCTCTAACTTCCTTTTCCACAAACGGATCTTTCATCTGATAGTAGAAAATTCCTGCCGGAACAATCTCCTTCTCCGGATGTTTCTGCTCTTCCATCTCCATCACCGCGTTCAAATAGACAATCAACTGTAGCTGCAATCCATGATACATTTCTCCTAACTGAAATGCTTTTGCCCCAGTTTTATAATCAATGACTTTGACATAGACATGCTCCTCATCCTCATACAGATCTACACGGTCAATCTTTCCTCTCAGCCGCATCCGTGCATGCTCTGACAGTGACAAATTAACCGACTCCAAATGTGCCAAATTCCCAAAGCTGATCTCATATCCCGCCGGCACAAAATCTCCCTTCTCCAGTTGCTTAGTCAACGCCCATACCGTTCTTCTAAGCAGACGTTTCATACGCGTGATCACATATTCATTTCTGGAAGAACTATATAACACTGTATTTCCATAGTTTGTGACACCTGCCTCCACACTTTCCTCGATGAGTTGTTCCCGCAATTCCTCAGAAACTGTCGTCCATGTCACTTGGTGCTCTTCTAATTTTTTCGAAAACTGTTCCATCGCACTGTGGAAAATATTCCCAAGATCTACCGGTTTAAATCCATAGACTGCACGCTCTTCCAACTTCATCCCATAAGTAAGGAAATGCGCATAAGCACAGGCAGAGAATTTTTCTAATCTTGTCACGCTGTTCTCTAAGATCGTGCCATAAAGCTTTCTAGCCACCTCTTCCGACAACTGATCGTGCGGACGTTTCAGATGGTTTGCCGCAAGCAATTGCTCCATCTGTGCATGCCACTTAGGGTGCTTCCGATACCAAGTATATAGCTCCTTCCATGCTCCTCCAAATGTCTCACTTCGCACCTGCAGCCCTTCCACAAGATACGGAAGTGCCGTCTCCGGTGTCAGTTCCTTTTCCCAGAATGGCCTGTCTTCCTCCTCTTCCACCAAAAGTTCTGGATACATCCTTTTTAGATCTGCGATCAGATAGGCAGGACGCAGACTTTTCCCTTCCGAGGAAATTTTAGAAAAAGTCAAATACAGATACTCAGATGGTTTTGTCAGATGCAGATACAGATAAAATTTCTGAATGTAAGCCTGCTCCTTCGCCCCCGGTGCCAGTGCCACCTTCTGCTCCTGAAATCTCTCCCGGTCATACTCGGACAACAGTCCTCCTGCTCCCTGCTTTCCCGGAAGCCAGGTGTCATTCACCCCTGCCAAAAATAAAACTTTCACATCCTGAAGCCTTGTACGCTCGATATCTCCAACGACCACCTGATCGATTCCCGGAGGAATCACACCGACCTTTGCCTCCTGAAGCCCTGCATCGAGAAGTTCTCTGTATTCCCCGAGAGAAATCTGCTCTTCCCCAAGCAGTTCTGTAAACTTGTCAAACAGCTCCAGTACAATCCGGTAAATCTGGGCATATTCCTTTGCAAGTACCAACTGTCCCCGCTCCTGAAACTGCACTTCATATATGCCGATCTTCTTCTGCATCTCTTCCTGAACGAGAAATGCATAAATTGCCTCTGTCACTTCCCGCACCGTCTTTTTCCGGCGCTTCAATACCTCTGTAATTCTTTCCAACTTCTCTATAAATTTCTGCCGGAATGCATTCCAACGAAGCATGTCCTCAGCGTCTGCATGCGGACTTTGTCTTACCCAGATCTCTTTCCACTTCTTATATCCACGAATGCCGAGTGCCACCACATAGTTTTCCACATCGTCCACCTCTTCCTGTGTAAAACCGGTCAGATTTGTTCTCAGAAAACGGAACGTACTCTCATAGGAAAAGTTTTCGTCGATCATCGCCAAAAGACTTCTCAAGTATTCCACAAAGGAATTAAGCAGCACACTTCGTTTGTGATCCATAAAAAATGGAACCCCACAAATCCGAAATGCTCTCTCCATGTATTCCGCATAAGTTTCCATATCACTGACAATCACAGCCATATCCCGGTAGCGGTACCCCTTTGTCCGCACCAGCCTGAGAATCTCTGAGACAATGAACACCGACTCTTCCTTTGGATTTTTGACCGCATGAAGCGACAGCATATCCTGCTTGTTGTCATACACCCGCTTCGTATAGCGGAACAAGTTCTGCTCTAAAAAAGCAAGCGGCGGATTTTCCCGGAATCTAACAGGAACTTCTACCCGGTTTCCATACAACTGCACAGGAGGCTCTACCTCAATGTTTTCCTCCGCTGCAATGTGCACCAATCCGGTAACCATCTGCTTACTCAGAGTAAACAACTGATACTTATGCTTCAACTGGTAAGGATCCTCCCTCTGATCTATCGTCACAGTAACGGTTACTTTCCGGCAAATTTTTAAAAGCTGTCCAAGCACCCGGTTCTGTACCGGTGTAAATCCGGTGAATCCGTCAAGTACAACCACACTGTCTTTTAAAATCTCTGACTGCTGCACGACAGCACTAAAGACATCCAGCAATTCTTCTCCGGTAATATATTTTCCCTGCAGATACTCTCCGAATTTTTCCTGAAGTTTCTGGATATCGTGAAGCTTCCAGTAAAGCTGCGGGCCGATCTCTCCACTTTCCATTACACGCTCCAGTTCCTCTGCGCCAACATCATACTGTGTGAATTCTGAGATCACCGATTTCACTTCACTGATGTATCCAAGACGCCGGATATTGCTCCCCAGTACCTTTAATTCTCCTTCCATATCCCCTGCTGCCTTCCTTAGCAGCAAGCTTTTCCCGATATCGTCAAGCACGATTCTTCTGTTTCCGCCCACCTCCTCAAAAATGCGATGCGCCAGCCGTCCAAAGCTTAATACATCAATATTCATGATTCCATGCCGCGGATGCAGTCTGACTAATTCTTTCTGTGCCTGCATCGTAAACTGCTCCGGCACAAGCACAATGTAATTCCGATTTGGATTTTCGCATGCTCCTGCAATAACCTGTTCATACAGATATCTGGATTTCCCGGATCCAGAATTTCCAAAAATAAATTGTAACGACATCATTCACCTCTTACTTCTTTCCAAACACAACATTTCCCTGTTCATCCAGTATCTCATACCACTCCGGCACACGCTGCGTCATATAGAGAAACGGCCAGTCTTCGATTTCAAATTTCCGCTCTTTCTTTCCCGGCTCTTTGACGATCAATGCTTTCAGCGCCTTGCTGCAAATTTCAAATGCATATGCCCGGTCGTACTGTTCGACAAATCCATTTTTCTTCGCATTTCCAATCTTCACAGTCCGGACAAGTTTCATCGCTTCTTTCTGAAACCTGTATACATCTTCTTTTTCCTCGTAGGAAAGCGCTGCAATTTCCCTCTCTTTCAACTCCTCGGCATCTGCACCCAATGCAAGCACTGCCTCTGTTTTCGATGGAAACTTCCGGCATTCCTCCTCAAGTACGCGCTGCAGTACGGGATGCCGCGTCTCCTCTCCACAATCAAAAATCTTCCATACCCAGTTTGTCCGGATACTCCCCTCGCTGCGGATATAGTGATAGATTTGCTCTACGCCGCTTCTTGGGATCATCGTCGGCAAAGTCACCTTCAGGAAAGTCCCGTCGATCCCAAGTAAAGACAGTTCTCCGGTTTCACGCCCTGTATTCACTACTCCTACATTATTCCCCAGCTGCATTCCCATCGTCAGCTGCTTGGAAATATAGTAATCCGCCACACGAAACCAGTTCGCACTTTCTTTGACATCCCAGTTCCGGTCCAGATCCACCACCGTCTCAAAGACTTCTCCATCCAGAAGTCGGTCGATCTCTTTCCCGTCCAGCAATCCCGATACGACCGGAACTGTCAGATATTTCCTGCGGCAGTATCGCACCATCGGCTTCCAGTACGCTTTACACCCTGCCACTGCTGCCGCAAAGATTCCAAACACTACCAGCCATGCTGCCAGACCGTTTCCTCCAGAAAGCGCCCACTCTGCCATCTGCATCGCCGCGCCCGCTGCGATCATCGCAATAAATAGAAATACTGTCACCACCATCATCTTCCGGAACCATGTTCCATGTCTGAGTTCTTCCTTAGAAATCTTTCTCATACCTCTCCTCCTCTCCGGATTTTCTGCTCACTCCTGATCTGTTCCTTCCTGATTCCAAAATAAAAATCCTCCGAAAATCATGTATCTCATTATAACATGATTTCCGGAGGAAATATAGAACGATCTCCCACTATAAAATTAATTTTCCCGTCTTACCACCGTTTTTCTGATCAACAATATACTGAAACCTGCCAGAATCACCAGACCTATTACACCAGATATCAGTCCATAGAATGGATTCCCATCGGCGAGGCCGGATAACTTCATGATCACATTCATGATTGCGATCATGCTCCTTCCACCAAACAGAAAATAGCCCGATAAAACTGCCAGTACTCCAAATGCAAATATGATTCTTCCTATTTTATTCAGACGATACCAGATGATAGACACCATATACCCTGCCCCTGCAAAAAGTGCATACACTACAGACAGCAGTGCTACTGAGACGATTGCCCTCACAACGGAAGATGCCTGCTCTAAAAACTCTGGATAAAACAAGGGTAAAATTTCTCCTCCAAATTTGATATTTCCCCATCCATTCAGCTTTTGATCTACTGTAGCAAGCAAGGTATCAGCCACTCCACACATCCCGGCACCGGCTGCGAAGACAAGCATCTTTCCTGCCAGAATCTGCTTTCTGCTCACACCATTCTGCAATAAAAACTGGAAGCTTTCTGTAAAACTACACATTCCGATGATCAGCATAAACATCGCCGACATCATATTCATTCCGTTCATCGTCACATATTCTCCACCAATCTTGCTCGCAATCAGCAATGCCAGTAGACGCATTCCAATCTGAACAAGATATAACATCCCAATTGACTGCCACACTTCTTGAAACTGATATTTAAAACTCTTCTTCGTTCTCATATACATCCCCCTCTAACGATTTGTCATCTGGATAAACATCTTCTGCAAGTCCAACTTCGCCACTTCCAGCTCTTCCGGTGCTTTCTTCCATTTTTCTTTGGAACTTCCGATCACATATGCCGTCTTCATCGTTCCGAGCATCTCCGTGCCGATTACATCCTCTCCCTGGCTCCATATGTCAACCATTTCCTTCTTTCCGGAAATTCTATAACCACCGGCAAGCAACTCCTCTGTCGCACAATCCTTCACAATCTTCCCGTCTTTTAAGATTACAACATGTTCGATCACACTTGCGACCTCTTCAATCAGATGTGTAGAAATTACGATCGTAAACGGTTCTTCTATATACTTCTCAAGAAGAATCCGATAGAACATCTCTCTGTGATTCGCATCCAGCCCAAGGACCGGCTCATCTAAAAACAGATATGGAACATTGACAGAAAGCGCAAGAATTAGCTTAAAAATCGACTTATACCCGGTGGAAAGTGTCCGCACTTTTTTCTTCGTATTCAGCCCAAACATCCTTGCAAGTTCCATCGCATACTCCATATCGAACTTCGGATAAAATTCCTTCGACCATTGAAATGCCTGCTGGATCTTCATCCCTGCCGGGTAAAGTGTCTGCTCACTCATCAGATACATATTCTGCTGTACCTGATCATTTTCCCTTGCAGGCTTTCCATCTACCAGCACTTCTCCCTGATCCGGAAAAATCCGGTTACTGATAATATTGAGCATGGTGGATTTCCCTGCTCCATTTCGTCCTAGAAGCGCATATATTTTCCCATCCTCAAACTGTACACTGACATGATCCAGCGCCTTTGTGTCCTTATAGCCCTTTGACACTTCTTTGATCTCTATCCCTCTCATTTTGAAAATCCCCTTTCTATCATCGAAATGATCTCCACATCTGTAATCTCCAGCTTCTTCGCCTCCTCTACAAGACGACTTACAAAATTTTCATAAAACTGGTCTTTCCTCTTTTGTCTTAATTTCCTTACTGCACCTTCTGCCACAAACATTCCTACTC
>ERZ1036412.1131-NODE-1131-length-9796-cov-52.938199_pt1 | contig 9796 bp, 8 predicted proteins | sample MGYA00514218_ERZ1036412 | MGnify/ENA primary metagenome ERZ1036412 (study PRJEB33795, sample SAMN09464944) | human gut metagenome | host: Homo sapiens | place: USA: Stanford, California | collected 2016-11 | study: EMG produced TPA metagenomics assembly of the... | reverse complement strand
AAATCGCTGAAGTCTCACGACCTCAGCGATTTTTCTTTAGGGCTGTTTTTTTACATCCCCTTCATTCGCTTCCTGATATTTATTAGTTTTCCTTTTCTGCCACAAAGTAATAGATAGTAAGCGGTTCTCCGTCCAGATGGCAGATGTACATATGGTGATCTTCTGTTTTCATGATTTTTCCTGTCTCAACCGCTGATATTTTGTATCCGCATTTCAAATAGTCCTCTATTAAATATGTCATATTGGCCAATCTTTTATGCCCCTCCGGATACCGTTCTATTAAAAGCCGCCTGCTCTTTGCCTCAGGTGCAAAGCTCTGAAAAGCACCAAAAATCAGGCCTTTTGGTTTCATCAAATGACAAATATCGTGGAGCTGTACATTTTTGTGGTAGAAAGAATATTCAATTTCCCCATAAAAACTCAGGAACAGGTCTATGCAGCTATCCTGTAGCGGAAATTTTTCAGAAGCATCTGCAATATAAAGTATATCAAGCCCCGGATACAGCTGTTCAAACAGTTCTTTATACATAGCCAGCACTTCATGGTATTTATCAACAATAATATAAACACTGTTTTTAGGTAACTGGTGAAGATTATTATAAGTAAAGAAAAAACCGTTGATATTTGCTTCAAGAATAACCTTACCGTTCCAGTCTTGGCTCTCTATCTGCTCAATTATGGCATCTCTGCATTTTTGCGTATAGATTTCCCAGCCCTCTCCTATTTCACAATATAGCCTCCGGCGCAAATCCGGCCGGTCGTGTGTACCTTCATAGGTATTTTCTGTCCTGACAATGCCATTTTCAATTATGGCATGATAACCGCAAGGACAGCTTAATGTACCTTCATATATGTACTTATAATTGATCTCAGCATTCTCTATATGCAGATGCTGCCTGCAATCGGGACAAACAAGAAGCGGGACCGTGCTGATGGGGACTCCCGTCCGATCTCTCTTATCAGCATTCTTTTTATTCTTAAAGCTCTCAATTTCATCTTCAATTAGATGAATGCTATTTTCAATTGTGATCATTTCACTCGCAAGACATTCACGTTTATCCTCCAACAGTTTCACACACTCATCGATTGTGGCAGGCTCAATCATATTGGACATCCGTCTCAGATAGAGAAATGCCCGGATCTCTTTTATATTGAAGCGCATCCCCTTGAGCTTCTGGATGTAGTTAAAATCCGCATACTCCCTCTCTTCAAAGCTCATCTGGCTGCCCTGCATCTTCGGTATCAACAGCCCGATATTGACATAATAGCGGACCGTATCCTTTGTGACATTGCAGACTCTGGCAAACTCCCCTATCTTCATCTGCCCACCTCCCCGTCCTTTGCCTCTTCAATCACCTTGTACATCATTTCCCTCTGTTCCTTTGTCATCGGACAATGACGGACCGCCTCGTAGAACAGGCCGAATGCCTCAAACGGATCGGGAACCTCTATCTTTTCCCCGTCTTCCCGCAGCTTTCTTCTGGTTCTTTCATTGTCAATGCGTATTTCCAGAATATGGTCGTACGTCTCCTCAAGCTGTTCCTTCCGATCGAACACCTCCGCCTCATCCGTCAAGGTAATGCTGAGATAATCATGGCAGTTATCTGAATCGGCCATAGCCAGGACTTCCGTCAGGGTTCCCCGCAGTCTTCTCACTTCAGGAACACATTCCAAAGGCAGACTCTCTATTTTTACCACTCCTTTTTCTTCCATGGTAACAACGGTGACTGCTTTCCGGTGGCGTTCCTCGCTGACCGAATACTTATACGGGGTTCCGCTGTAGCGGACATCCTCCCTGCCCACCTTCTGAGGACCATGCAGATGCCCCAGTGCGGCATAATCAAAGTCCGCCAGTGCAGATACGTCAATTTGATCCAGACCGCCCAAAGTCAATATCGCAGACTCCGAATCGCAAAGCGACGGCCCCTTGTCCCCCGAGGTAAAAAATTGATGAGCCAGAATGACGTTCCGCTCCCCGCCGTTTATCTCTTCCCTGCTGAGAACAGCGCGAAAGGCGCTGTCATAGCCGGTAACAGCCCCTTCCTCAAATAGATGGCGCACATAGCCCGGTTTGATAAAGGGAAATAAATAAAAATTAATTTTTCCCCATCTGTCCTCAAATGTCACCTTCTTAAGCCTGTCCTCCGGAGACGACGGCGGTAAAGCCGATATGTAAATCTGATAGCGCTCTAAAAAAGAAGAGGCATAGGACAGCCTCTCCGGTGAATCATGGTTACCTGCTATAATCAGAACCGGTATGGACGGCCGGATGGAGGACAGCCGGATTAAAAATGAATCAAACACCGTATAGGAATCGGCGGACGGCACCGATTTATCATAGATGTCGCCGCAGATGAGCACCACGTCCGGTTTCTCGGACTGCGCATACGCTATAATCCGGGACAGCGCATTCTCCTGGCTGTCCCTCAGGCTGTATCCGTTCATCTGCCTGCCGATATGTAAATCTGAGATATGAAAGAATTTCATCCCATGCCTCCTTTTGCCTCTGAATAATCAATCTGCAGTCTCCCCTTCAGTCTGCCCGGTTCCGTTTCTCAGGGAATCACCGCTCATGCTCCCCGTTGTCTCCGGTATCTTGCGGCCGGATGAATATACTTCAAGCTGTATCACACAGTCCGTTTCCTCCTGGCCGTAATATACCGGAATTCGATATGTCCCAGGTGTATTAAAATCACATTCGCTCAGATCATAGCTGAATTTAGCCGGATCGAGTTTTTCGTCGGGGAAGAATTTGGCGGCGTTTAATGCCGGTTCCGCCCCTACCGTCGCTTTCGCATAAAGCGTTATCTCCGAATTTTTATTAAAAAGTACGGCTTCGGCGCCGGTCCTTGTCTTTACTGTCATCACCAGCAGTCCCACCAGCACGATGCCTCCGAACAGCGTCATCTGAAACTTTCTGCCGCCGGCATTTTCTCTTATCCCTCCGTTTTTCTCTCTCAGGCCCCCTGACTTCCTTCTCATCTCCGTCCCCTTTTCTTCCGATAAATCAGGCCGCTGTACCTGAATGTGCAGCGGCCCGCCTTGCAGAAAGCTTAACCGCTTTCCCAGTATCAATCGTAAATAATCAACGCCATGAATACCAGATCCGTATCCCCGTTGTTCGCCATCCCATGGCTGTAACCGCTGGGGGTAAAAGTCCTGTCTCCGGGTACTACCGTACGGATTGTACCATTGTCATTGTATTCGCCCTCACCTCTGATAATGTAATAGGTCTCGCTGTTGCCCACATGTTCATGATAACCAAGGGAACATCCGGGGGCAATGGTCACTTCCGAGAACATCTTTCCCTTTCCGTTCATCTCCTCTTCATTCAGAATATATTTAACTGAGATTTCACCTTTTCCGCCGCTGGCATTCTTCCTGATTACTGATTCCATCCCGATCTTCCTCCTGTTTATTTCCTGTTTAATTCTCCTTTGATTATTATACTTGTTATTGCCGATCTTTTCAATGGGAATCCCTATTCATTCGTCAGCTTAAACCGTTCCAATAGATGGAAAATAAGGCTTAAAATCATTCCGACCACACAGGCCAGGACCATTCCCGTCATCTGGATATTACCGATGCTGACCTTGATTCCGGAAAGACCCGTCACAAATATGACGGAGGTCAGCGCCAGATTCCTGGAATTGCCGTAATCCACTTTGGAATCCACCAGGATGCGAAGGCCCGAAGTGCCAATCATACCGTAGAGCAAAAAGGAAATCCCGCCGATGACCGGGCCCGGGATCGTGCTGATTAAAGTGGACAGTTTGCCGATAAAAGAGCATACGATGGAAAGAACGGCCGCGCCCGCAATAACGCGCACGCTGTAAACTCTCGTAACCGCCATAACGCCGATATTCTCACCATAGGTGGTAGTCGGAACAGAGCCGATACATCCGGACAGCATCGTAGAGAAGTTATCTCCGAATAAAGAGCGGTGGAGTCCAGGATCCTTTAAAAGATCGCGGCCCACTATCTTGCTGGTCACTACCTGATGGCCGATATGCTCAGATGTAATGACAAGAATGACCGGCAGGATAATCATGATCGCCTCCGGATTAAATTTGGGAGAAGAAAAATTGGGAATGGCAAATATAGGGGCATTCACAACCTGTGTGAAATCCACCAGTCCGCAGATAATAGCAGCCACATATCCCAAAATAACCGCAATCAGAATCGGTATAACAGACAAAAATCCCCTGAACAGGATGGAACCGAATACGGCCACGCCTAACGTTACAAGGAATACAATCATATTTTTAGGATCGACTGCTTCATCGAGAAGACCGGCATTGCTTGCGGCCGTCCCCGACAGTTCGAGTCCAATCAGGGCCACTACCGGCCCCATGGCAGCAGGAGGAAGTACGATATTAATCCACTCCGAACCAAACTTATAAATGATAAAAGCGAGAATGCAGCCGCAGAATCCGACTACGACGAAACCGCCCAGCGCATAGGCGTAACCAAATTTTTCGATAACAATTCCCGCCGGTGCGAGAAATGCAAAGCTGGAACCCAGATAAGCAGGAGCCTTCCCCTTAGTTACAAGAATGAACAACAGTGTTCCTACACCATTCATAAATAAAACAATTGCCGGATTGATACCGAACAGAAACGGTACCAGCACCGAAGCGCCGAACATGGCAAACATGTGCTGAATACTGAGGGGAACCAACAGATTAAACGGAACCTTTTCCTCAACTTGGATAATGCGATGACTTTCCATTTCTACCTCCCATTTTCTTTTGGATATTCCACTGCAGGAAAATAGCGCAGGAAGAAACCTGTAGCACGATACTTCAGCCACCGTATCCTCCTGCGCTTATTCTGCAAGTTTCTTCTACATATTATGCCATAGACTGGAATATTCGTAAAGAATTTTTTTACGTCAGTTATTCCGCATTCGCTGGTTTTCGTAACAGTTCAGACAGGTCTGCGCACTGACTGCGCTGACCGTGCGAAAATGTAGTGGCAGCGGGCATCCGGCAACAGTTATGCTGTCTGAATTATCATAGGTTTTCAGGAATGAGATTCATTTAGCTTTCTGTTTTTATTTCAATCTTCATATCTAAATCGCCATACGGAATTGTCACTTCCGGAAAGCCTTCCGCATAAGGCGCTATCTCATAGGGAGTGTAATAAAATACCAAGCCTTCGGGCGTCAGGTAAAATTTTGAATCATAGCTCACGTCATCTGCAACCGTATGTTCCAAATCCTCAGGCGCTTCGAATGCAAAGTTTGTTTTTTCAGCCAGTTCACGGAATGCCTTGCTGACAATCTTTTGCAGCTCCTCGACAGGATTGCCGACGATATCGCTGAGCGTTAACTGCTTTCCTGTTTCCCGGTCAAAGACAAAGTAATCTCTGAACGGATTGCCGTGTGCCCCGCCGGAATACTCGTATCCGTCCGCCTCTACACAGACATAACGCGCATCGAGATAATTAATCCCGGCGATTTCGTATGTCAGGGTTGTGGTCCGGAAGTCGGAACTGTGAACCCACGCTTCGTCCAGATAGGAAACCATGTCGTCACCGGATTTAAGAAGCGCCTGCTGCCGCTCCTCCATAACTTTATTCATCGCACGGATCGCATCGCCGTCACCATCGAATACAAGCTTCTCCACATACATCTCCAGCGCTGTCTTGTCGCCGCAGGAACACGGCAGTTCTTTCTTTTCCGCCTCCACATGTCCCAGCTTATTAATCGGCGACTGATAGAGAGCCGGTTTAATCAGTGTCTTCTCTCCGCCATCGTTTGCATTGAGCAATGTCTTGCCGATGTAAACCCCGTAATCCTTTATCTCCTGACAGTAGACGGCATCCCCTGTCACAAAAAAGTTGCCGGTATCGTCATACATATTCAGTGTTCCCGGCTCTGTCATGATAGCCGCCGCCTTTGAAACTTCCCCGGTCTCCACCTCGGCTTTATAGAACTGCGTTCCCTCACTGACAGTCTGATAAGCTTTATTCGTCCTGAAATAGAGATACCCGTCCCTGTACTGGATTAACTGCGGGTTATCCGGTGATTCAAACAGCATTGTCTTCTCAAGAGTCTTTGAGTCGTACCGGTAACACTGTGTATTGCCGTTTCCGTCCTGGAATAACACAAAGAAAAATCCCTTATCAAACAGAACGGAGGAGGTATTTGTGACCTCCGGAACTTCTCTTGCACCGCTGCCGTCCTCATTGGCAATTACAAGGCATTTGTCATTCTGTACCGGCATATATCCGTAATGCTCCACCATATAGGGCAGGACTCCCCTGTAAAGCTCCTTGCAGCCGTCCGGTATCCGTCCGAATATACTTTTCTCCACCGGAAGCTCTTCGCCCAGGCTTCCGTCCTCCTTCAGAGTAAATGTCTGATTCAGATTATACCCGCTTACGTATAGAACATCCCGGGAAGCATAAATTCCCGATGCCTGATTGACTAAATCAGTCAGATGTGTCTCCTCTCCAGTCTCCAAATCCAGCCGGTAAAGGGCGTACATCCTCGCCGAATCCTCTCCCTTTGCGGAATTTATGTCATAATAAAGGCCTCCCCTGTAAACCCAAAAGGAACCATTCAACTCCCCTTCGGCAAATTCTTTAATCTGTTCCAGCTTATCGGTCTCTTTATCCAGACTCCATATGCCTCCACGGTATTTGAAAAACAGACGGCTTCCCGATTCCACCATCGTATCCGCACTTCCGATTGCCGTCAGTGTATCTTCTTTTAAATCCGCCAAGTCTGACTCTGTCTTTGCGCCGCTTTCTCCCTGGACGGTCGCAGCCGTCGCATCTACCTCAGCCTGTCGGCTGCAGCCTGTCGCCGCCAGAGGCATAAAAACGGCAAAAGCTGTGACTGCCGCCGCTGCCGTATATGTTTTAATATTCCGTTTTATTTCTAGTCTTCTCACAATGCTCACCTCTATTTTATTATTTCCTCTTTTAACCAGTTTAACTTTTTTTATACCGCTTGTCAAAGAGTGTACATAATATTAAAGGAAGTGTAAGAATTTTTTGTTACTGTTCTCACGGTTATGTCCTGCGAGGTGTTTTCGTGCGTTTTCTGCGCGAAAATCCCGAGTTACACGGCGCGAAACTGCGTTTTATGCAGTTTCTGTGCATTCCAGCAAAGAAGGCAAAAAGGATGTATCAAATGCCTGACAATGCGAAACGGCATTTGATACATCCTTTTGATTATGTCTTATTTCCAGAAATCGGTATCATCTTCGAGATTGATATCCGCTGCCTTAAATACCGGATTCTTTCCTGCTCTTTTCTGTTTAATGTAGTCGTCCATACAGAGAATCGCCGGTTTCGCGAGAAGAATAATAACCGGAAGGTTGATTATCGCCATCAGACCCATCAGAACATCGGCCGTATCCCAGGCTACGCTGAATTCCATCGTAGCGCCGAAGCAGACAATGACTGCCGCGAGAATACGGAATGCATGTATTAATGTGCTGCCCGGCGTCTTATTGCAGATGTAGCCAAGCCCCATCTCCGCATAGTAGAAGTTGCCGATCAGTGTAGTAAATGCAAAGAGACAAAGGGCCACCGTAATGAAAATTGTGCCGAAGCCTCCCAGGGAATTTGCCACAGCCGCCTGTACGTAGCTCATTCCTGCAATCTCTTTAGACGGTTCAACGCCGGAGCAAAGAAGCATGAAGGCCGTAGCCGTACAGATTACAATCGTATCAATATAAACGGAAAGCATCTGCACAAGCCCCTGTTTTGCCGGATGGGATACGCCGGCTGATGCCGCCGCGTTCGGAGCGGAACCGACACCGGCCTCGTTGGAGAATAATCCTCTCTTGATTCCCTGCATAATGGCGGAACCTGCAAAGCCTCCAAAAATTGCCTTAAAGTCAAATGCGCCCTTTACGATATCTGCAATCATGCCGGGAACAAGGTTGATATGTGTAATAACGATGAACAGTGAAACTGCGATATAAAATACTCCCATCACCGGAACAAGCACGCCGGTAACCTTTGAAATCTGCTTGCCGCCTCCGAAAATACAGATCAGAAAAGCGATTGCCAGAACGCCTCCCACGATTTTTGGCGTCATGGACGCATCGTAAAAGCTGTAAGCCTTGAATGTATCGGCAATATTGAAAGCCGCAACCATATTAAAGCCGCCCATGTAGGTAACGATTAAAACAACGGCGAACAGAATGCCGATCCAGCGCTTTTTCAGCACTGCCTGAATATAATAAGCCGGACCTCCGTAAGAGCTTCCGTCGTCCGCCCTCTTTTTATAAATCTGAGCCAGCGTACTTTCCACAAACGCGGAGGCGCTGCCGAGAAGAGCGGTCAGCCACATCCAGAACATGGCTCCCGGACCTCCGATGCAAAGAGCCGTGGAGATTCCGGCAATATTACCGGTACCGACACGCGATGCGGTGGAAACCATCAATGCCTGGAAGGATGAGATGGATTTATCATCATCTTTCGGCTCCTTTACAACCCGGATACTCTCTTTTAAATAACGGAACTGGATAAATTTCGTTTTTACCGTAAAAAAGATTCCTGCCCCCAAAAGCAGAATAATCAGTATGTAACTGTAAAGCCAATTGCTAAGTAATCCAATAATTTCTGCGTACAATATATACACCTTCCCTTTCTTTTTTCAGCTTCAAACCCACCATTCCCGGCTGAACCCGTTTCACCGGATTTTCTCATCTGAAGCAGTTAGATAGATTCTTCGGCAAACATGTGCAGCCGCAGCTTCTCCGACAGATATCTTAACATAGATCCACCCGCAATGCTATTCCCTTTTTGATCCAGCGCCGGACCGTAAATACCAATACCCATCTTTTTTTCGACTACTGAGAGGATTCCTCCTCCGACACCGCTCTTCGACGGAATTCCCACATGAACGGCGAACTCCCCCGAACCGTCGTACATCCCGCAGGTCAGCATAATCGTCTTCACCACCCTGACGACATCCGCATCAAGCAGGCGCTCCCCTGTAACCGGGTGGATGCCTCCTCCGGCCAGAACCATTCCCAATCCGGCCAGGCTTTTTGCCGTCACTCCCAGAGAACACATCTTCACATAGAGATCAAGGCTTTTCTCCACATCGCTTTCTATAATCCCCTTACTCTCCAGCAAATAGGCAATCGCCCTGTTTCTTGCGCTGTGCGTCATCTCCGACTGGAAAACCTTCTCATCCAGAATGATTTCCGCATCCAGGCATAGCTTCCTGGAAAACTGCAGCATCTCCTCAAAACTGACTACCGGCATCAGGTAACTGGCCACGGCGATTGCGCCTGAATTAATCATCGGGTTATATGGATAGTTGCTGGTAAGATCCAGCTTTACCAGCGAATTGAAAGCATCACCCGACGGCTCCATACCCACTTTTGCGAAAACCTTATCAAAACCGCAGACCTCAAGAGCTGCTGCCAGGGATATCACCTTTGAGATACTCTGGATTGTGAAGCGGACATCGGTATCCCCCGCGCTGAAAACTTCGCCGCCGGCGGTATAGATACAGATTCCCAGATGATTTTTATCCACATTTCCCAGCTCCGGTATATAAGAAGCTGTTTCCCCATGGACAATCTCTTTCCTGCCCTCTTCCATCGCCTGTTCAAGTATTTCCTGAACCATTCATTTCTCCCCCCTTTCCGGCCGATACCGGTTTGTATTATATATTGATTATAACTCATATAACTTTTTATGTATACTTCCTATTCGATATAACCTTATAACAAACTGATTGAACAATTTTAATTAAGTAAGTGAGGACGCCGCCGGTACGGCCAGCGGACGGGGTGGTGGGATTGTTTTATGAGTCTTT
>ERZ1036412.1129-NODE-1129-length-9814-cov-3.667179_pt1 | contig 9814 bp, 12 predicted proteins | sample MGYA00514218_ERZ1036412 | MGnify/ENA primary metagenome ERZ1036412 (study PRJEB33795, sample SAMN09464944) | human gut metagenome | host: Homo sapiens | place: USA: Stanford, California | collected 2016-11 | study: EMG produced TPA metagenomics assembly of the... | reverse complement strand
CTTCTAAGGAGGTCTATTTTTTATGGCAAAAAACAAAAGAGCAAATGGTGAAGGTGGTATCACGTATGACAGATCTCGTGGTTCTTATCGTGCTTCTATTACCACACCGGAAGGTAAACGAATTTTTAAGAGGTTTAAAACTGAGCAAGAAGCGGTTGTTTGGAAAACATCACAAATTAATTCAATTCATACGGGCACATTTGTTGTGCCCAGCAAGGTAACTGTTGGCGAATGGACTATCGACTGGCTTACGACTTACAAAAAAAGTACTATAGCCCAAAGCACCTATGAATTATATTTTTATTTAGCAGCTCATTTTGATAGTATTTCAGGAATTACGTTGCAGGAACTACAACCGGCACATGTACAAAAACTGTACACTGAACTTTCTGAAAAAACTAAACTGTCTCAGCACACAATTCATAAAGTGCATAAGTTGCTAAAAAACATGATAAGTAAGGCTTTCCAGCTAGACATGATAAATAAAAATATTATGCTACTTGTAACAGCGCCAAAGTTTGATAAAAAAGATATTGAAATATTTACAGCATCAGAAATTGAATTGATCTTAAAAACCTGTCATGAACACCCTGTTCTAAAAAATCGTTATCCAGCAATACTTCTAGCTGTAACAACCGGATTAAGATTAGGCGAAGTGTTAGGACTTCGATGGTGTGATGTAAATTTTATATCCAATGAAATTCATGTAAGAAAAGGATTGAGCAAAACAAAGGCACACGGATTAGTTTTAGGACCATTAAAAACAAAATCATCTATTCGCAAAATATCAATAACACCTGATGTTTCTAAAGTATTAAAGGAGCTTAAATCAAAGACGGTTAATATTGATATTAAGCAGGAAAAGTTATGTTTTGTTACTAGAAATGAAACTCCAATACTACCAAGAACCTTTGAGCGCTCATGGAGTGATCTTCTTAAAAAAGCAAATGTGCCATACAAAAACTTTCATGTCTTACGCCACACACATGCTACTGAGCTACTAGCAAATGGCATTCCTATTATTGAAGTTTCACGTCGTCTTGGACATAGTAAAGTTAGTCATACACTAGAACTTTATGGACATGCTATCCCAAACTATGATAATAAGATTGCAGAAAAGGTTCAAGAATTATACGCCGTACCAAAATAAAAAATGGACACAATCGCTCTGTGTCCATTCGTATAAAATAGTATTAAATTTTACTCGTTGTGCCCACGTTGTGCCCAAGGCAATAAAAAAGAGTCTCGGTAAAAACCGAAATCCCTTGAAGTCAATGGTGCGATCGACAGGAGTCGAACCTGTGGCCTATTGCTTAGGAGGCAACCGCTCTATCCGTCTGAGCTACGACCGCATATTCATACATGACAGTATAGCAAATATCTATTTTTTTGTCAAAAATCTTCCGAAAATGCAGGATAGCAATACATGCTCCTTTACTATCCTGTATTTTTATATGTATTTATATCCCTATTTTACAAAATCGATCAACTACCACCGCCCAATTGATTTCGTTCATGATTCGTTCTATGTAATTTCTACGGTCTAATCCATAATCAATCATATACGCATGTTCCCAGGCATCTATCACCAATAGTGGCTGACAACCAATCAATGTGCCTGTAGCATGCCCCTGTATCCATATATTCATCAACTTCCCTGTATGGTTATCGCGGCAAAGTACCGCCCATCCATTGCCACGTGTCATTGCTGTTTCAATAAAATCTTCCTGCCAATCATTAAAACTACCAAAACAATGATTCAGCCAATCTAATAATTCTCCACTCTGAATCATTGGTTCTTTTCCTAAATTGCCAAAGAAATATTCATGTAGCCTCATCCCTGAAAATTCCCAACCCAATCGTAACTTCATCGATTGGCGACAAATTAAATCTTCATTTTTCTGCTTTAATTCATTTAATATTACATTCGTGTTTTCAACATAGCCTTTATATAATTTGATATGATTTTTCATGAGAAGATTACTTACACTTGTTATCGTCCATAGTGATGGATAGTTTTTTGCTTTGTACATTTTTTTCCTCCTTTAGAAAATTACCAATATATTCTATGCAGAGTTTTTATAAAATAGTACAAATTTTAAAAAATAATCCGACGATTAATAAGTTTAATCATCGAATTATTTTTCCCTATAAATATTAAATTCTTATGCAATTACAACCTGAACATTTAATTTCTTCAATTGTTCTATCGTATCAACAGAAATAAATTCATCAGTAATTAAAGTATCTATTTGACGTGTTGGTGCAAAAGAGGCAGAAGACGACTTATCAAATTTACTAGAATCCATAAGTGCTACCAATTTTCTCGCAGCATTCGCCATTGCCCGTTTTAAATCAGCTTCATAAACATTAAAATCCATCAGTCCATCATCTATTGTAAAACCATTATTAGACGTAAACATAATATCAAAGTTTAATTTATTCAATACATGCGTTCCCAATGTCCCTTCAAGCGTAGTAGACCCAACGCGCAATACACCCCCGACTAAAATAACAGTAATCTGTGGATTCTCACTTAATTCCAGCGCAGTATAAATGCCGTTTGTTACAACCGTCAATCTTAGCGGCATCTTTTTTAGAATTCTTGCAAATTCCAAAATTGTCGTACTTCCATCTAAAAGTAAACATTGTCCACTTTTCACCATTTCCACAGCTTTGCGTGCAATCATAATCTTTTTATCTTTATTTTCTTCTGTTCTAGACATGAATGAAGTTTCCGGATTCTCCTGTTCAATTAAAACTGCACCACCGTGTACCCGCTTAATTAAACCTTCTCGTTCAAGCACTTTCAAGTCACTTCTTAAAGTAACCTCAGTAACTTTAAGTGTAGCTGCCAATTCTTTCACAGTAGCTTTTTGTTGTAGATTTAAGAATTCAATAATCTTTTTTCTTCGTTCAATCAAAAACATAGCATTCTCCCATTATCCAAAACATTTATTTCTCTAATTTGCTTATTCAAAAATTATTTTTTCCCCTACCTTTAGCTCCGGTAAACCGTCACCTTTTAAAATGATTTGTCCCGGTAAACAAGTTGATGTCATTTCATTAAATTTTAATCTACAATGGCCAATTTCTTTTAATCCGTTCAAAACTTCATCACCAATTGCCATTATTGTATAGCTTTTATTCCCAAAACTCACTGTATCGCCTACTTGAATATCTCCAACTTCACCTATCGTGTGCATAACTGAAACTTCACCTAGCGCCTCAATTGGGCATGTATCAAATAAAATCAAATCACCTGAGGAATCCAATAAATCTTGTACAACTTCACCAATTGCAGTAATGGTAACGTCATATTTCATTGTAAAAACACTCCTCTTTTTTTTTATTTTATCCACTTATATTTCCTTTTTATCCTATTATATACGCGATTTCTTTAGAAATACCTTTGAATCTATCTATATTGGTAAGTTTTTCTTGGTAAAAAAAGAGAAAAATACTGCATATATCTACAATACTTTTCTCTTCATCACCAATAAATCAATTTATATTCTTTTTTATTAAGCAATTATTTCTTTGCTTTATCTTCCATTTTCTGAATCATCTCTAAGCGTTTTGCATGATGTGCACCGATATATGCAGTATTTAACCAAATCTCAACAATCATAAGCGCAAGATTTTCGCCTAACACTCTTCCACCTAAGCAAAGAATATTAGAATCATTATGTTCACGAGTCGCTTTTGCACTAAAGCAATCACTTATTAATGCTGCCCGAATTCCAGGTATTTTGTTTGCTGCAATCGACATTCCAACACCTGTGCCACATACTAAAATACCTTTTTCAGCTTCTTTAGAAGCAACACTATTAGCAACAGCTTCCGCATATTCCGGATAATCTACGCTTTCCATAGAATTTGTTCCAAAATCCTTATAAGCAACGCCTTGTTTATCTAAGTATTTTTTTATCGCTTCTTTTAATTCATATCCACCATGGTCACAGCCTAAAGCAATCATTTTTCTACCTCCATTATATCATGACTATTTAAAGCAGAGTCAATCAAAATTTTTTAAATTCCGCCCTGCGATGCGTAAAAATTAATGAGCCTTCATATCCATATTCTTTCGCATATTCAACTGCCTTATCAATATAACGCCCGCAGTCCTCCGGTTGATGCGCGTCAGAAGATGTAATAATCGGTAAGTCGTATTCACGTGCAATTTTTAAGAAATCTGGATATGGTGAAATTTCAGCAATCGGATAGCGATAAAGTGTCCCCGTATTAATGTCGATTGCCATATTCGCTTTTTTCAAAGCTTTAGCTACTCTCACCAAAACAGAATCAACAGAAAAATCAGGTAAATTTTTAAATAAACGAATGTTAAAAGGATGCCCTAATACGTCATATAAACCACTTTCGCAAAGATTTTCAATCTCCTGCGCATACCAATGATAAATATCTGCTAAGCTATGTTCCTGCCATACTTGTTTTATATCAGAAAAATCATAACCCCAGCCCTTTAAAAAGTGTACAGAACCAATGATATAGTCAAAATCATATTTATTAATGATCTCTTTTATCTTCGCCTGATTTTTAAAATTACAAATTTCAATCCCAGTTTTTACAGGATACCCTTTTTCTTTTAAAGAATTCATAAAATTAAAATAATCATCAAGTGAATATTTAAATTTATTTTTCTTCAACCATTTTTGTTGATATTGTCCAACGATTGAATCATCGAGAATCAATTCATCATAATATAATTCTTTAAATTCAATAAATCCATGACTATGTTCCGAGATGCCAATTTCATCTATTCCACGTGTTTTCGCACTATCAAAAAAACCCCGTACCCAGTCTAAATCATAACTTCCATATTCAAAATGCATATGATAATCAAACTTCACGTAATTCAACCCCTCACACAGCTCATTACAAATAACATAATATATATTAGGATGTTTCAACAAATAATGCAACTATTTCTCAAAACCCTTATTATTTCAATATCTTTTCTCTAATCGTAACCAGCACACCATGCTTGTCATTACTTGGTGCAATAAATCTCGCTGCTTCTTTCACTTCATCTAAAGCATTTTCCATAGCATAGCTATGATACGCACTGCTCATCATTTCCAAATCATTCATATAATCGCCAAAGACCATCGTTTCTTCAAAACTTATTCCAAGTGCATCTTGAATATGCTTTACCGCAGCACCTTTCGTTGCCCCTAGATTCATCACATCAAGCCAACAATCTGCACTCACTGCAACTTGCAGATGACCACGAAAATGTTCAAATGAATGATATTTCTCTTCGGCACCATGGTCCAAATCATACATTGCAACTTTTAAAAACTCATCATCTATCGCTGATAAATCAAGCAAGTTATCTACCTTTTGTACTTCTTTATAGTACTTATCCAATTCTCTTAAGAAAACTTCATTTGTTGATTGATAATATGCTTTTTTCTTGCCTGATACTAAGACGTGCAAACTAGGAAATTGCTGAGCTACTTTTAAAACATCATTTAAATAATCTCGATGCAGCGCATTTGAAAAAATTTCCTGTTTTTTGTAAACTACATAAGTTCCATTTTCTGCGACGAATAACATTTCATTCACATGTTTTTCAAAACTTTTAATGAGGGAATAATATTGACGTCCACTCGCCGCTCCGAAAACAACACCCCGATCGGCTAATTGGGAAATTGTCTCATCTACGCCCTCTGGCATGCGAAAATGGCTATCAAGCAAAGTTCCATCCATATCAGTCAAAATTAATTTTACCATGATACCCTCCTTCTATTTTACAACAATCGTTGATTTATTCTACATTCACCATAATGAATAATTCAATTTTACTATAAAACGCAATAAAATAGCAAACATTATATATTATGGCAAAAAGTGTTACAGGAATTTTCCCTGTAACACTTTTTCTCTCTAGAGTAACAACAGCTATTTTTAAACTGTGAATTTATTGACCAGATCTTCCATGATATAAACACCATGGTTCCTCCGCCATATAATCCCCATCATTATAATATGCAGCTCTAGCGCGGCAACCACCACATAATTTTTTATATTCACATTTCCCACAACCATCTTTATATTCCAAAGTCCGTAACTTATTTAAAACCTCATTATTTTTCCAAATCTCATCAAATGGAGTTTCGCGCACATCTCCCAATGGGATATTCAAGTAAGCACAAGGCTGTACTTGTCCACGCGGGCTGATAATACAATAAGACGTTCCTGCCAAGCAACCACGACCAAATCGCATTTTCATACCCATTTGACGAGCAATGCGCATAAACTGAGGTGCGCAAGTTGGCTTCAATTCAATATTAACTTCTTTTTGTTTTTTTAATATGCGAGTTAATGTATCTTCATAAGCATGTGCTCTTAACGATTCTGCTTCAATAGATTTCGCCCTGCCTGTAGGCACTAAAAAAAAGAAATGATGCGCTACCGCGCCTTCTGCTACAGCAAAATCTGTAATCTGCTCAATTTCTGCTTCATTCCAATCCATAATCGTCGTATGAATTTGAAAAGGTAGCCCTACTGCACGGCAATTGCGCATACCTTGTACAGCGCCTTCCCACGCGTTAGGGAATTTTCTAAATTGATTATGTTTGTCCTTATCTAAAGAATCAAGAGAAATTCCCATTCCCATCGCACCAGCATCTTTTAATTTCTGCGCCATATCCGGGGTAATCAATGTACCGTTTGTACCAAAAACAGGTCGAAGCCCAAGCGAAGTTGCATAAGCAACCAATTCAACAATATCTGGACGGATTAATGGCTCTCCACCACTAAAAATCATAATTTTAAAGCCCGCTTTTGCAATTTGTTCCAAAAGCGTTTTTGCTTCTTTCGTATTTAATTCTTCTTCCGCCTTGCAACCGGCATCACGATAACAATGATCACAATACATATTACAAGCATTTGTCGTATTCCAAGAAATAATCATTTTGTTATCTCTCCTTTATTACTTAATTCCGATTTCTTCGTCTGTTAAATAACATGCCGGATCAGACTCCCAAAAGTCGCCTGTCGTCGCTTCTGCACGTGTACGGAAATTCCCATTGCAGTTATCTAAGAACCTGCACTCTCTGCAACGGCCTTTTAATAATACTTTGCGATCTTTTAACCCTGCCATAATTGCATGAGATTCATCTTGCCAAATATCGCCGAATTTACGTTCGCGTACATTACCAAACGTGTGATGCTGCGTAAATTGGTCCGGATGCACATACCCCAATGGATCAACTTCTCCGAATGCGATGCCAGAACGATTACCACCATTCATTGAAATATACTCCTTGATTTGCTCCGCTAACTTGTCATTGCCCTCAGAGAGCGCTTTAAGATACATATATACACCATCACAGTGATTATCTACAGTTAAGATTTCTTTTTTCAAGCCTCTTTCTTCAAAATCACGCGTCCGACGAATAATAATATCCATTGCTTTACGTGATTCTTCCGGCGTGACATCTTCGTCCATCATAGCATTTCCACGCCCCGAATACACCAAATGATAAAAGCATACGCGATCAATATTTTCTTCTTCAATAAAGTCAAAGATATTATCTAATTCTTCTAAATTATGATGATTAATCGTAAAACGCAGTCCAACGCGTTGCCCTACTGCTACACAATTTTGAATGCCTTGCATCGCCGCAGCAAACGCACCGTCTTTTCCCCGGAACTTATCATTTACCTCACGTAATCCATCCAAAGAAATACCAACATAGCCAACACCGATAGCCTTAATTTTTTGCGCAATTTCGCGCGTAATCAAAGTACCATTCGTTGATAAAGTAGGACGTACTCCCTGTTGAGCCGCATATGTAGCCAATTCAAAGAAATCTGGGCGCAATAAAGGCTCGCCGCCAGAAAATAATAGTACAGGCACATTAAATTCAGCTAAATCATCAATAAATTTCTTTGCTTCCTCCGTCGTCATCTCATTTTCATACTTTTTCGCTTCCGAACTCATATAACAATGACGGCAAGATAAATTACAAGTACGTGTAGAATTCCATACTACTACAGGACCAGCACCTTCGCGAACACCATGTTTTGTTGTTGCCGCACCTTTTGTATAACGTAGTGAATCACCAAAATAATCAGTCGAAAATAATAATTTCGTAACGCTTATCATCTTTTTTTATCACCTATAAAACTTTCTCAAATTTATTTTGTTTTCCCAATTACAAAACAGAACGACTCTCATTTCTGAATTGCATTCATCTTTTATATATTAACAATATTTTTTTTCACGGTCAATGAACTTATCCACTTATTTTAGCTCAATTCCATCTAAAATAATTTTAAGTTTATATTCGACATTTGTTAAAAAATCGAGCTCTAAGCGACTAAATGCAGCTGCTTGAAATACCGAATGAAAAATTTCCGTAATGACTTCTGCCGGAATATCTTTTCTAAATTCCTCTAAATCTTGTCCACGTCGAATAATCGCTTCAAAAATTCTTTTAAAGCCCATTTTACTTTCTGTTTCAGCAGGCTGCTCTTCTTTTATCATTGCGCTCTTTTGCGCCGCACTAACGAAAAGCGGTAATACAAAACGATTTTTATCTAAAATGCGAGCAGTGAGTAAGAAAACCTCTGATAAAAATTCAGCCGAACTCTTTTCATCCTTTGGAAACGATTCATACACTTGATAAATTTCTGCAATCATCTCTCCAAGCAAGGTTTTTAAAATCTCTTCTTTTGATTGAAAATAATTATAAAACGTCCCTATACCTAAATCAGCTTCATTCATAATATCTGCAATCGATGTATCGGAAAATCCCTGCTGTCCAAATAATTTAAGGGCAGCTTGAGTAATCACCTTTTTAGAATGCAACTTTTTTCTCTCCCGACGGTTAATCACTTCCGCCATACACTCACCCCCAAAAATCATACTTCAATTATTATACTTGATTTTTTGGCGAATTCAAGTATGAAGTAGATTCATTTTTTCGCAAAAAAATATGACGACTCCAAAATGGATTCGTCATATAACACAAAAGCCCCGGATACCTCCGAGGCTTAAATTTTAAAATGGTGACCCTGGCAGGACTCGAACCTGCGACCCTTTGATTCGTAGTCAAATACTCTAATCCAACTGAGCTACAGAGTCATTGTCTATTGCTCTTGCAATCAACAGATATTATATTACCACTACGTTTTTTATTTGTCAACAATATTTTTAGTAATCTCTTTCTAGAAAATTTCCCTCGTCTTTATTTCCTAATTATTGCTAATCACAGCAAGAAAATATTCTTTCACAGAAATATCTCATTTTATCCACATCCCTGCACTATCTTATTCACACATTTATTGACAAAACCCTAAGTTATCAACACTCCGAGTAATTTTGTGGATAGTTTTGTGGATAACTTTTTAAGTTTTGGGGATTTTCCTAGGGAAAAGTTCAAATATCCCTTAATTTTACATAATAAATCATGATTTTCCAAATTACATTCTATTTTATCCACATTATAAATCATATTTATTTCCCTTATTTTCTATGTATACAAAGATAATATTTTAACTTTAAAGTACTTTATCCACAAGAACATGGGTTTTGTGTATAACTTTGTGGATAACTCACTTTTTATGTGAACAATTTAATCCTTCGTTTTCTTCTTACTTTTAATCCCCTGCCAATTCACATACGAATTATTTATATAAACCAAATTTAATCAAAGATTTTTGTACATACTAACATTTGGCATACAAATAATAATTTCGGAGGGATTTTATTATGATATCTAAAAAAATGTTAAATACACTGAATGAGCAAATTAAGTTCGAAATGTATTCTGCTCATTTA
>ERZ1036412.1110-NODE-1110-length-10107-cov-3.774075_pt1 | contig 10107 bp, 10 predicted proteins | sample MGYA00514218_ERZ1036412 | MGnify/ENA primary metagenome ERZ1036412 (study PRJEB33795, sample SAMN09464944) | human gut metagenome | host: Homo sapiens | place: USA: Stanford, California | collected 2016-11 | study: EMG produced TPA metagenomics assembly of the... | reverse complement strand
GAATATAATTTATACTATCATGATAAAAAGAAAAAATATATAATGAAAGATAATTTACATTCATCAAACAAATTAGAAAATGAAAAGGAACTTTTATGACTAACAATATCAGTAAACAATCTATCATTAAAATGAGTTTGCCAATTTTTGTTGAAGTCTTCTTGCAAATGCTCGTCAGTAATGTTGACCAATTTATGATCAGCCGATATTCACAGGATTCTGTAGGAGCCATTGGCAATGGAGTCCAAGTAATGAATATCATTATTATATTACTAACGGTCATGAGTACAGCAACAACCATTTTAATTGCCCAATATCTAGGTGCTAAAAATCAAGAAAAAATCTCCGAAACCTGTGCCGTCTCTTTATTGATTAATGGAGTATTCAGTCTCGTTGCAAGTATACTATTACTCCTGTTTAATCGAGAATTATTTGTCTGGCTGCAGGTGCCTACAGAAATTTTAGCCGAAACCTGTACTTATCTGCGTATCATCTCCTATGGAATCTTATTTCAAGGATTATATTTCTCTTTTGTAGCTTGTTTTAGAGGATATTCTTTGATGAAAGTAACGATGGGCGTTTCTATCGTTATGAATTTATTTAATATCTTAGGCAATTGGATACTTATTTATGGCTTCTGGATAATCCCCCCTATGGGCGTAGCTGGAGTGGCAATCTCAACGAACATCAGTAAAATTTTAGGGCTTATCATCATTTTTATTTTATTTAAAAAATATCTTGGCATCAAAATATCAAAACAACATCTATTTCCTCTCCCGTGGAATTTAATTAAACGAATGCTCTCAATTAGTATTCCAACCGGTGGTGAAGCATTATCCTATCAATTATCTCAAACTACAATTATGAAAATGGTGAATGTCTTTGGTTTAGTGGTCATTAACACCAAAGTTTACGTTTATATTATCGTTATGTTTGCTTATATGTACTCTCTAGCAATTTCAGCAGCAATGCAAATCATTGTTGGGTATTTAGTTGGTGCAGATAAATTTAATGAAGTAACGCAGAAAGTATGGTACACCGTCCGCATTGCCCTTATTGTTGGTGTCGGCATCACCTCTATCTTTTATCTTTGTAGTAATACAATTTTTAGTATATTTACAAACGATCCCGAAGTTCTCGCACTTGGTAAAACGATTTTATTTATTGAAATTTTTCTTGAGACAGGACGTGCGGTTAACATTGTATTAGTACGTGCATTACAGGCTTCTGGAGATATCAAAACCCCTGTCAGTGTTGGCATTATTTGCATGTGGACAGTTGCCGTTGGCTGTGCTTATTTTTTCGGCATCGTTATGGAAATGGGATTAGCAGGTATCTGGATTGGGATGATGCTAGATGAATGCATTCGCGCAATCATCTTTATCTACCGTTGGAAAAGCGGTGCATGGCGTACAAAAAAACTGGTATAATAAAAAACTTTAAAAAGGATAAAAAGATGCCAAGCCCATGAAGGCTTGGCATCTTTTTACTTAGCATATTTTACAATGGCTTGATACATCTCATATTCTTTCGTCATGGGGATGACATCTTGCCATCCATCTTCAATATAATTTTTATGCAATAATACCGAACGATTACCAGAAGTATCATATTGAACTTGACTAACTAATTGCATCTGTGCTTTATCCAAACGCAAATAATAATGATTCATCACACATTCTGATGGGTAAAAAGTAATCTGATTTCCACTAGCTTCTTGCTTTACCCATACATCAACAATTTTTTCTTTTTCTCTATATGGATGTCCAATTTTCTTAACGTGTCTACTGTCGATAATATAATCATAGTCATAATCACTATAAACAACTACAGGCATAACAAGCTCTGAATTCTCATTGCCAACTCGCTCTTCTGATTCTGTATTTATCGGATCACTCGGTTCAAGAAAATTATAATGTGCCTCTAACTCATCAGCATGTACTACTGAAAAAAAACACGTAAACAAAATAATTAAAATACTAAAAACTCTTTTCACATCTTATTCCCCCATCAGTCTTTACGTTTGGGAATCATCATTTTCACTGTAATATATTCCTCTGCATCTTCTTGATCCACTTTAATATTTAATCCAGATTTTTTCATTTCTTTAACAACGCTATTAATTGTGTTCATAAATATTCTTACATCTCGAATTACGCGTACTACATTTTGTTTTTGAGTTTTCTTTTCTATATTATTTTTATCTTCAGATTCCATCTCTTTGATGAGAATTTCACTTTCGCGCACATTTAATCCACGTTCAACAATAATTTGCAAAGCTTCTGTTTGTTTGTTTTCCTCGGTGAGTTTAAGTAATGCTCTGGCGTGACGTTCCGTTAATTGCGCATCACAAATCACTTGTCTAACTTCTGCACTTAATTTCAAAAGTCTCAATTTATTTGCAATCGTCGATTGACTTTTTCCCATGCGCTTCGCTAAAACTTCCTGCGTAAAGCCAAAATTTATTAATAATTGCTGAAACCCTTCTGCCTCTTCCAAAAAATGGAGGTCCTCGCGCTGCAAATTTTCAATCATGGCCAATTCAGCCATTTCTTTATCTGTTAATTGTTTGATGATTGCCGGTACTTCTTCCAGTCCAGCAAGCTTTGAAGCCCTAAGACGCCGTTCTCCAGCAACCAATTCATATTTATTATCCACTTGTCTAACTAATAATGGTTGGATTACACCAAATTCTTTTATCGATGCCGATAAATCATGTAATGCTTCTTCATTAAAAGTTTTACGTGGTTGAAATGGATTGGTCACAATATCGTGAACATTTAATTGTTTCACATCACGCGTATTAGTAACTGGTTCCAATTGAGCCGCACTACTTGCAACCTCTTCTTTCTCTCCTGCTGAAATTTCGCTTATACTGCTTTCGCTAATACTCTCTGTTATATTTTCCTTGGGGTTCTCTTTTTCCCCAGCTCTGATACCAAAAAATCTGGCGAAACTTTTCATCAATCCACCGCCTACTTACTTAATAGCTCTATTATTCGTCACTACTTCTTAAATCCCTCTATTTTTTGGTAATTTATAGGGGATTCTTTTCTGGGGTACCCGCTTTGCGAGGATAAACCTTGGGAGTAGTTTTTATTTTTTTAATATATACTACAGCACGACGATCTTCTAATTCAGGTAGTTTTATCGGAATAACCTTTTCTATTTCCCCGCCTAGAGTTTGAATTGCACATTTAGCTTCTTCAATCTCTTCCAAGTATTGTGCACCTTTTAGCGCAACAAAATAACCTCCGACTTTTACAAATGGCAAGCAGTATTCACTTAATACACTCAACCGTGCAACAGCTCTTGAGACTGCTATATCGTAGCACTCACGATACCTTTTCTGTCTTGCACCTTCCTCTGCTCTACTATGAATAACTTCTATATTTTTTAAATGCAAATTTTCTACAACTGTAGCTAAAAATTTTACCCGTTTATTTAATGAATCCAGTAATGTCACATTTAAATCTTTTTGCCAAATTTTCAGAGGTAAACCAGGAAAACCAGCACCCGTACCTACATCAATCAGCTTAACCCCTGTCTTAAATATAGCCTTATCCCAGCAACTAATTGAATCAATCATATGCTTGATTGCAACTGCATTAGGTTCTGTAATCGCAGTAAGATTCATTTTCTCATTCCAATCGACAAGTAAATGATAATATATATTATATTCTTCGATTTGCTCAGCTGAAATAGGTATTTTATACTCTTTTGCCGCTTTCATCAAATAATCGCTAAACATTATTTACTATCCTCTTTCCGCCGCATCTGTTCAATATATACAATCAAAATAGAAATATCTGCTGGTGATACACCAGAAATTCGACTTGCTTGTCCAATGGAGCGTGGTTTTACTTCTGCTAATTTTTGTCTAGCTTCTCCCGGTAAACTTGGCACTTCTTCATAATCAATACCTTCGGGAATTAATTTTTCCTCTAATTTTTGAGCCCGTTCCACTTGCTCAAATTGCTTTTTAATATAGCCTTCGTACTTCACCTGAATTTCAATCTGATTCCATACTTCTTCCGAAACTTCAGGCAACACTTCAAATTGACTGCGCAATAACTCATAAGTCATTTCTGTCCGCCTTAATAAATCACATAAAGTTGTCCCAGTTCTAATATCACTGGAACCGATAGCTGCAAGCTTTGCTTGAGTTTCAGGTGTAGGCGTAACCAGCGTATTTTTTAAGATTTCCATTGTTTTTTCAATACAATCGCGCTTTTTAGAAAATCTTTCATAACGCTCTTGACTCACTAAACCAATTTGCCAGCCTTTTTCTGTAAGCCTTAAATCCGCATTATCCTGGCGTAAAATTAAACGGTATTCCGCTCTTGAAGTCATTATCCTATAAGGCTCATTCGTCCCTTTTGTTACAAGATCATCAATTAAAACACCAATATAAGCATCAGAACGTGATAAAATAAGCGGCTCTTTTTCCTGTACGAGCAAAGCTGCGTTAATTCCTGCAATTAGACCTTGCGCTGCCGCTTCCTCATATCCCGAGGTTCCATTTGATTGTCCTGCGGAAAAGAAGCCATGAATATGTTTCATCTCAAGTGTCGATTTTAATTGTAACGGATCTACACAATCATATTCTATCGCATACCCCGGACGCATAATTTTTACATTTTCAAGACCTGGAATAGTTCTTAAAAATGCATACTGTACATCAATCGGCAAGCTCGTTGACATTCCTTGTACATACATTTCCTGCGTATTCAATCCTTCAGGTTCAACGAATAATTGATGAGATTCCTTATCTGGAAAACGCACCAATTTAGTTTCAATTGCTGGACAATATCTAGGGCCCGTACCCTCTATCAATCCTGTATACATAGGGGCACGATGCAAGTTATCTAAAATAATCCTATGTGTTTTTTCATTTGTATACGTTAGCCAACACGGTACTTGCTCACGAGTCTTGATATCGCTCATAAAAGAAAAATTATACACTTTCTCATCGCCTGGTTGAATCTGCATTTTTGAGTAATCCAACGTTCTCGAGTCCACGCGTGCTGGTGTTCCTGTCTTAAAACGCATTAATTTTACGCCGGCTTCTTGTAACGATTCAGATAATTTTATTGCGGCACGTTGTCCATTAGGCCCACCAGTATAAGTATTTTCACCAATAATAATTTTTCCACTTAAATAAGTTCCTGAAGCTAAAACTGCCGCTTTACAATGATAAACTTCACCTGTTTCAATTTCTACCCCAACAATTTTCCCATTCTCAACAATGATTTTATCAATAAGCAATTGTTTTACATCAAGATTTTTTTGATTTTCACAAGTTTCTTTCATTGTATTTTGATACAATCTTTTATCTGCTTGTGCTCTTAATGCATGAACTGCTGGGCCTTTCCCCGTATTTAACATACGAAACTGAATGCAAGTTTTATCACTATTGACACCCATTTCGCCACCAAGTGCATCAAGTTCACGTACTAAATGCCCTTTGGCAGGCCCACCGACGGAAGGATTACAAGGCATCATTGCAATATTATCCATATTTAACGTTGCAAGCATGGTTTTACAACCCATGCGAGCTGCAGCAAGGCCGGCCTCTACCCCTGCATGCCCTGCGCCAATTACTATTACATCATAATTTTCTGCAACAAACAAAACTGTCAACTCCCCTATTTGCCAATACAAAACTGACTAAAGATTTGATCTATAATATCTTCTCCAACTGTATCGCCAGTAATTTCACCAAGTTTTTCCCATGCTGAACGTAAATCGATCACAATAAAATCCGGTGACATTTCCTGATCAATTGTATTTAAAACTTCGTCTAAATGCGTACATGCTTTTCTTAATAGCTCCGCCTGACGAACGCTATTTACAAATACGCCCTCTTTTTGCTCTACAGTTCCACTATAAACTAAATCCACAATATATTCTTCCAGTGCATCCATTCCAGCTCCATTTACCGTTGACAAGTGAATGATCTCATGATTTGGCAATTCTTTATTAATAGATTCTTTTACTGTACTTCCTGCATTTAAATCACTTTTATTAATCACGATTAATGCTTTACGCCCTTTTATTAATGATAAAATTTCCTCATCCTCATGATCTAAATTACTCGAACCATCAAACAAAGCCAAAATTAAATCTGCACGATCCACATAAGACCTTGCTTTCTCTACCCCTATCTTTTCAACCGTATCATCAGTTGCACGAATTCCTGCCGTATCAATAATTTTTAATGGTACGCCACCAATATTAGCAAACTCTTCAATAATATCCCGTGTCGTTCCCGGAATATCTGTAACAATTGCTCTCGTCTCTCTTAACATCGCATTTAGTAAACTTGATTTTCCAACATTCGGCTTACCTATAATTGCTGTTTCAAGACCGTCACGCAATACTTTTCCCGTCTTTGCCGTAGATAATAGCGCTTCTATTTCCTCTTTTATATGAACAACCTGTTCCCTTGCAGAATCAGTGGCAACTTCATCAATATCATCTTCAGGAAAATCAATTGCGGCTTCTAAATGCGCAATCATCTGTAAAATATCATGCCTAAAACCACGAACTTTATCAGAAAATTCTCCCGATAAATGCCCAACGGCCATACGAAGCGACGCATCCGTTTTAGAACGAATAATGTCAATAACCGCTTGTGCTTGAGATAAGTCAAGTCGCCCATTTAAAAATGCCCGTTTCGTAAATTCGCCCGGCTCAGCTAAACGTGCTCCACATTTTAACGTCAGCGCCAAAACATTTTGCATCGCCATAGCTCCACCATGACAATGAAATTCTACAACATCTTCTCTAGTATACGAATGCGGCCCATGCATTGTTAATAATAGACCTTCATCAATTACACAATCTTTTTCATGATCAACAATTTGTCCATAAGTCACCCGATGTGAAGGAATATCTATCACATTACTACCGTTTTTCGGTTCAAAAATTTGACTTGCAATTGTTAAAGAATTTTCTCCGCTCAATCGGATAATTCCAATACCACCTTCGCCAACAGCAGTAGCTATTGCACTAATCGTATCATCTTGTGTCATTTTAACCCTCCAGAAGATCAACAAAACCCAGTAATATCATTACTGGGTTTTATATCTTTAAAATATTACCGTTTTAATGCAATAACGACTTTACGGAATGGTTCTTCACCATCACTATATGTAAGTATCCGCCGTTCGTCTTGCAATGCCATATGAATCACTTTTCTTTCATGACGACTCATTGGCTCTAATGTAATTTTATCACCGGTTCTTTTTACTTTATCAGCTAAACGCATCGCTAAACGATATAATGTTTCTTCACGTCTTTTACGATAATTTTCGACATCAATACTAATACGAACTTTTTCTTCGCTCATATCACGATTTGCCGCTAAATTGGTTAGATATTGTAAAGCATCTAAAGTTTGGCCATGTTTTCCTATCAAGATGCCTAAATCTTCACCATGCAAATCTAATACAATTCCATCTAAAGCTTCTTTAACTTCAATGTCGACTTTCATATTCATGCCGCGAAAAATTTCTTCTAAAAAAAGAATTGCTGTATCTAGTGGTTTACTCGTTTGTTTTATAGAAATCACTTCGCTATCAGCTTCTACTTCTTTCAAGGTGACTCTAATTTTTGCTGGTTTTGAACCAATCAATCCTAAAAATCCTTTGCTAGGAGTTTCCAAGACTTCATAGTTCACACAATCTTCAGCTGTGTTTAACTCTACTAATGCTGCTCTTAAAGCATCCTCAACTGTTTTTCCCGTCTTTTCAACAACAGTAAGCATTCTTTATTAAGCCTCCTTTTTCTTTCCTTCATCTGAACGATACATCCACCATTGTTGGACGATCTGCATAACATTACTCATTGCCCAATAAAGAACAAGTCCGGCTGGGAATGAAAGACTGATATAACCAATAAATAACGGCATCATATACAACATAATTTTTGCCTGTTGATTCATATCGCTATTTGTTGTCATCGTCTGTTTCTGTTGGATATAAATCGTCACTGCCGAAATGATTGGCAATATATATAATGGATCTGCTTCAGATAAATTGTGAATCCAAAGAAAACTAGGAGTCCCTAGATAAGTATAATCCCGAATCGCATAAAATATACCGATTAAAAGAGGCATTTGGGCAAGTAATGGCAAGCATCCAGCAAGTGGATTTACGCCTGCATCTTTATATAACGCAGCCATTTCTTGTTGCATTCTTTGTGGATCCTTTTTGCCATATTTGTCTTGTATTTTTTTCATTTTAGGCTGCAAATCCTGCATAGCCTTCATTGATTTTACTTGTTTCACCGTAAGTGGATATAACAAAACTTTAATTACAATCGTCATTAAAATAATTGCTACACCATAGTTTGGAATTCCTATTGAAGAACTAAACTGATAAAAAACCGTCAAAAAACTTTGTAAAAAACCAATCAAAAGATCAAAAATATCTCCCAAAATCTCACATCCTCGATATATTTATAATTTTTTATTTAACAGGGTCATATCCGCCGGAATGAAATGGATGGCACTTTAAAAGCCTCCGAATTGTTAAATATCCCCCGCGTATAACCCCATATTTTTCAAAAGCTATTAATGCATATTCCGAACAAGTCGGTATAAAGCGACAACTTGGCGGCTTTAACGGTGAAAGAAAATTACGATAAAACTTAATAAGTAAAACAATAATTCGCTTCAATCTATTTAACACCGCCTTATTTTATTAATTTTGCTTTCGCGCACAAATTAATCAACGCCTTCTCAACAACATTGTATTTTACATTTGTCATTGGCTTGCGTCCTACTAAAAGAATATTTAATCCATCATTCACGATTTTATGTTGATTTAATCGGTAAGCTTCTCTTAAGAGCCGCTTTACACGATTTCGCGTAACTGCATTCCCCAGTTTTTTACCTGCAGCAAAACCTACTTTACGCGATTTAGTTCTATTTTGAGAAAAAATATACAGTACAATGAAATGATTCGCATAAGACTTGCCATGCTGATAAATACACTGAAATTCTTTGTTTTTTCGCAGAATATTCTGCTTTGATAATTTATACATCATAATAAATATCCATTCTTTTTATATGGAAAAAATAGGCCACATAAGCGGCCTACTATTATGCAGATAATTTATGTCTGCCTCTAGCACGTCTTCTTTTTAATACAAGACGACCACCTTTGGTCTTCATGCGTTCACGGAAGCCATGCGTTCTTTTTTTCCATAATGTATTTGGTTGGTAGGTACGTTTCATACTTTAACACCTCCTTGCTATTATACAAAAACTATCTTGGTCAAAATTAAAATCCGTTTAAGTCCAAATAATAGTCAAAAATATAGTTTACTCGAAAATCAATTTTAACTATAAAAATTATAGACTAGCAACGCTATAGTGTCAAGATTTTTACACACTTTTAGAAGATAAGCCTGTGGATATTTATTGCTATTTGTTTATTTATTTCACAAAAATATGTTGATAACTCTCTCACCTTTTGATAATATATTGGTATCAAATTATCCACAAAATAGACATGTTTTATTATTTTGTGTGAATAAATCACTATTTTACCCACAAAACAATAAAATTATTCACATATTTATTAACAATTTGGAGAATCTTTTAAAACATACGAAATACAAAGTTGCGATTAAATTTTCATTATCCGCATTTGTATTTTTTTTCGTCTATTTTCCTACTTTGCCTAATAAGTTATCAACAGTTGTGGATAACTTTGTGGATAACTTATTCAGATGTTTATAAATATTGTTTATATCTTCTTTATTTAGAAAGGATTTTCTCAATGGAACCAATACAATTACAAGCAATATGGGAGCAAATTTTAAACAAATTAGAACTTTCTCTTGCAAAAGTTATTTGTGATAATTGGCTAAAACCAATTATTCCAATATCACTAGAAGACTCTACTTTAACGCTTGGTACGCAAGTTGATCTGATGAAAGAAATTATTGAAGGCCGATATATTCCTTTTATTACAGATGCTGCACTTGAAGTAACAGGAAAAAAATTAGATATCGTAATCGTAAGCCTTGAATCAAGTGCAAAAGAATTTGAACCGAAGTCAATTCCACAAAAAAAAGAAAAAATAACTCCTGCTA
>ERZ1036412.1093-NODE-1093-length-10296-cov-73.865052_pt1 | contig 10296 bp, 10 predicted proteins | sample MGYA00514218_ERZ1036412 | MGnify/ENA primary metagenome ERZ1036412 (study PRJEB33795, sample SAMN09464944) | human gut metagenome | host: Homo sapiens | place: USA: Stanford, California | collected 2016-11 | study: EMG produced TPA metagenomics assembly of the... | reverse complement strand
ACACCGTGTAAATCCACGGCGGCATATAGGAGGATTGCCGCCGTGTCTATTTTTGCCTTTTTTCACAGCACCCATGATCTACACCAGCAAAAAAAAGCGTAGCTCCCCCTCCGGGACAGTCTGGTTATGGAAGTGAAATTAGGCAGTACATAAATGAATATGTAACTTCATGCGTCTGTGCGGCTTTGTGTCGCCCAGGCGCTTTTTTGTACTTCGAGACAAATTGTCCCGAGGTGCGGGGCGGCTCCCCGGGATGCCGTTCTCCGCCGAGCCCCGTTTCGGTCACTCATCCACCCAACACCGAAACGGAGGTTTATTTATGACTACAATCAATCTGAAGGATTTTTATTATTGGTACACACAGGATCAGTTTATCGAGGTTTCTGACGAGGTAGCCGAAGTATTTGTGGCCGATGCCCGGCACGAAATGGCCTACCAGCGGCGGCTCTCCCGGCATAAGGCGCAGTATTCTCTGGACTGCGATGACGGGATCGAATATTCCGCCTGCCTGCACGAGCCAACGCCCCAGGAGCTTCTGGAGCGTATGGAGCTGTTCATCCGTCTGTGGAACGCACTCAACTCTTTGCCGGAGATCCAGGGCCGCAGGATTGATGCCCACATCATTCTCAGAAAGAGCATCAAGGAAATTGCCGAGGCCGAGGGCGTACATGAGGAGTCTGTTCGCCAGTCGATCAAGCGTGGCCTTGAGCGTATGAAAAAAACTTTTTGATTTTTTCATTTTCCCCACTTGGAAATGATGAAAAAATGTCTCGGTTTATGAAAGGAGATATTCTTCTTTCCGCAGATAAACAGCGGCGGCCCCGGGCATAGTCCGGGGAGCCGGGCGGCGGGTGCGCTGTGACTTTTTCTTTGGAAGAACGAGCGAACAACACCAACGCCGCAACTGGGCCGGGCCAACCCACGGCCACGATCCGGCATAGGACAGGCTGGCCGCCTGTCCCTCCGGGCCGCCCTCTTATCTACGAGGGAACGCCGCTCTGAGTATGGTTGTCCTTGGACAGGGCAAGAAAATGGGAGCGGCGTTCCTTAAATTTCAAGCAGGAGGTAGACGATATGAAAGCGGTGCTATATTGCCGAGTAGATGGCCCTCAAACTTCTTTTGCCCTTGATGCAATTAAGGGACAACAGCTATATCTCATGGACTATACGAAGAAAAACAACATAGAAATCGCGGGGATATATCTGGATGTGGGGTATCATGACCGGACAATGGATCGCCCTGGCTTGCAATCCGTGATCCAGACTTTGAAAGAGGGCAACGCCGATGTGATTTTGGTTGCAAATTATAACCGCTTATATCGAGGGCGTTTCCCAAAGGAATTGCAGGAGCTCCCGGTTGTTTCATTGAAGGAGCAAAATCGAAAAAGAGAACGAGGAGGAAAAGAGCATGACATTTGATCCTGCGCTGTCCGCTATGATGGCCGAGCCGTGGAGCAACAACGCTTGCCGGGGGTATGTAATCTACGCGATGGAAAACTGCGGTTTTTCTTCCGAGGACATTCGGCGGGTTGTTGGTGAGCTTCATTATATATTTGATTTCAAAACGCTGGAAGAAGCCAAGCACCATTACGAAAACGGCTCCTACTAACTTTGAGACAAAGTGTCCCAAGGTGGAGTGAGGCAAGAGGGCAGCATCGCTTGGGTGCTGCCCTCTTGCGTTTCCCCACGATATGTGGGAGGCGTATCCTATTTTTGATAAGGAGGTTTTACCGTGAGATTAACGGCAAAGGAACTGGAACAAATGAAAAGCGTTGACATCGGCGCAGTGGCTCCCGAGTCTCTGCCGGATGTGAGCGGTATGGCCTTTGACACCTCTCTCACTCGGGAGGAGCGGATCGCTCTGTTTTTGCAGGCGGTAGAAAATCCATACTGCTTTTGCATCGGCGGGATTGGTGTAAAAATTGAATTTGCGGAAAGCGGGCCATCCTTGCAGGACACGCTGACGGACTTTCTGCTCCGGCAAAAAAGCGGGCTGTAACTTCGGTTATGGCCCGTTTCTACTTCGAGACAAAGTGTCCCGAGGCGGAGGCATCCTTGTTGTCCCGCCCGGGCAGAGGTATAATATAGATGTAATGTGATAGGGAAGGAGGAACAATGGCACGAGCAAAAAACAGAGGATTGCAGCAGAGTTTCTCTCCCTCTTATACCGTCCGCCGCTGGCGGCTGGGCGAATATATCCGGCTTTCCAAGGAGGACTTGAAAAAGGGAAAGGACGACAGCAACAGCGTCATCAACCAGCGTGATCTGCTCAATGACTTTTACCAGAAGCATATCGGAGAATTTGAAAGTGTTTCCGAATATGTAGACGATGGACACACAGGAACGGACGCCAACCGGGAGAATTTCCAGCGGCTCCTTTCCGATGTAATGAGCGGGAAAATAAACTGCGTGGTAGTAAAAGACCTTTCCCGTTTTGCAAGAAATTACAGCGATGCGGGAAGTCTGATTGATAACCTGTTTGTTCAGATGGGTGTCCGTTTTATCAGTCTTGCTGAAAATGTGGACAGCTATCTCAACCCGGACAGCGTTTCCAGTATTATCGTCCCGATTACAAATGTGATGAACGATCAATACTGCTACCAGACCTCAAAGAAAATTCGCCAGGTATTTGACTACAAGCGGCGCAACGGTCAGTATATCGGCGCATTTGCTCCTTATGGATATGTGAAGCACCCAAAGGACAAGCACCTGTTGATCATCGATCCCGATGCCGCTGAAATCGTCAAACTTATTTTCTCTTTGTTCCTAAAAGGGACATCAAAACGGGCCATCGCTTTGTATCTGAATGAACACGGCGTACCCAGCCCCTCGGCTTATAAACTGCAAAAGGGCATACCCGTTTCAACAAGAGGATATGACGATCCTATGTGGGGAGCCCGCATGATCCACTCCATTCTGACGAACCCCACCTATACCGGGGATTTGGCACAGGGCCGCAGTCGGGTAAAAAGCTATAAGGTACACGAGGTTGAAAGCGTTCCCCGTGAAGAATGGGTGGAAGTAGCTGGTACGCATGAGGCAATCATTGATTATGAAACCTTTGATAAGGTACAGGCCCTTTTACAGCGGGATACCCGTACTTCTCCAAAAGGCCGGGAAGTCCACCTGTTCAGCGGTTTTTTGAAATGTGCTGACTGCGGGCGGGCAATTACCCGGAGCGTAGGCAACAACAATAATGTGTACTATGCCTGCTCCACCTACAAGAACCGCTCCCGGACAGCCTGCACAATGCACTCAATCAAGCATAACCGTCTGGAGGCTGCTGTCCTCTTTGCGGTACAACAGCAAATCCATCTGGCTGTTTCATACTCGGAAATGATTGCCCGCATTAACACCGCCCCGGTCAAAAAGAGCCAGTCCATCCGTTTGGAAGAACTGATTGCTGCGAAAGAGCGGGAACTGGCAAAAATCAGCCGCTACAAGCAGTCCCTCTATCAAGACTGGAAAGACGGGGAAATTACCCAGCAGGACTACCGGGATATGAAGGCCGATTATGAGCGACAGACCATCACTCTTACGGATGTACTGGCCCGGCTGAACGCTGAACGGTCAGAACTGGCAAACGGTGTAAAGAGTGAACATCCCGCATTGGTGGCCTTTACAAAGCATCAAAATATCGACCAGCTTTCCCGGGAACTTCTCGTTGAGCTGATCGACCATATCAAGATTTATGAGAATGGAAACATTAGTGTGAGATTTAAGTTTGCGGATGAATTTAGACGCATAGCAGAATACATTGAAATCAACACCACAAAACCCGCAGTAGCGGGCTAACCCCCGCTACATACCCCTTTGACAGTGTGTTTTCCTAATAGGAGTTAATCATATGGTTTTAGGAGGAAATAAAATAAATATTTATTGTGAAGATATGCGAGCGAGTATATTTTTGCAATATATGTTGTCTAACGCTCTGCGGATAAATTTAGAACTGTATATGAGTTTTGTAGATATTAATCTTGGATGGACAAACTATGTGCAATTATATGAAAAAAAAGTTCCAGAGTTTAAAAATAATATAATTGTTTTAGATGGAGATGTGCCATCAAAACAAGAATTTCGTTCAAAAGCTAGGATTATCAATGAGGCAGGGAATTTTTTATTCCTTCCGTTAGTTATTGAAAAAGATTTATTTGTATTGCTTAAAGAATATAATAAATTTGCAGAGTTTCAGGAAAATTATTCTTGTGTTGCTGCATTTAATTACGATATTTGTTTTAATGAATGGCCACTCGAAAGCAATCAATATGTTACATTGGACTATAAGGCATGGTTTAAACATATTGAAAGTATTTTAGGAGATCAAACGATATTATATCGATTTTGGTGTGATAATAATCAGCAACAAGTGGAGGAGTTTGTAGCAAATTTTATAGAAAAGTTTAATGTGTTAGCCGAACGTAAAGAGGTTGATGCTTTACCTCCTATCGAAATAGTTCAAGAAAATAATTTACAGGGTGAAGAACCGTAGAATTCGAATTTTAGTATAGTGATTTGAAAAGAAACGGACTTTAAGTGTAGCGCATTTGTTCTGGTGTGCAGGCTCAAAAATAAAAGCGTAGTGGAACTATGCTGTTTTTTTGAGCCTGCACTCTTAACATAAGAGCTTGTTATATAAAGTACGCTACAAGAGAGCTAATATTGTTTTTATCTTTGAGATAATGGTATAAATTAGTACATTGCCTGTAATTAAAAATTATGTTGGCAGGAGAATAGCAACTCCGCCAAGGGGAAATTGTACTATTTTAACATCATTATCATCCACTCAACACATGTGGAGTGCGTAGTATTGATGTCAAGAAAAGATAAATAAAGTGCCGAAGGACGGCTAAAACAAGGGATTTCTTGTGTCGGGCAGCAGATGGTCGGATGCTTGAAATCCCATTTTTTATATCTGTCAGAACTTATTTATCACTATTTGAATGGTAGGGTTGTGTTGACAGGATTGTTTTGGGGTAGGTTGAGTTGATAGAACTGATATTTGGCAGGTTGAGTAGATGGTATTGTTGTGGACTAAGGAAAGTTGTTGAAAGTATTCCGATAAAAGAATATAATAGAGGAGTGGAATGTTGATTCTAGAATGGAGGTTAACATGGATTTTTTGACGACAAAAGAAATATCTGAAATGTGGAAAATTTCTACAAGAAGAATATCGTTACTTTGCAGTCAAGGCAGAGTCGAAGGTGCTGTGAAAAAAGGGAAAACATGGCTTATACCTAAAAATGCAAAGAAGCCAGAAGATCCAAGACATATTCGTAAAAATAACAATGAAATAGAAAAGGTGGAAGAATCATGCCAACGTTAGAATGGATAGGGAAAAATAAAGTGGTTAACCATCATTTAGAAGTGCCATATAGAGTGTTGGAGCGGCAGTACAGTTATGACGAACATGGTCAGCGTACTGAAGATAATAACAGTGAAAATATGATTATTCATGGGGATAATTTATCGGCATTGAAATCTTTGCTGCCACGGTATGAGGGTAGAATTAAATGTATCTATATCGATCCTCCGTATAATACAGGGAATGAGGGATGGATCTATAACGATAATGTAAATGATCCTCGTATCAAAAAATGGCTTGGTGAGGTTGTTGGCAAAGACGGAGAGGATCTGTCGAGACATGATAAATGGCTGTGTATGATGTATCCGAGATTACGCTTGTTACAAAAATTACTTGCTGAGGATGGTGTGATTTTTATAAGTATTGATGACAGAGAACAAGTTTTATTAAGAAGTATCTGTAATGAGATATTTGGTGAGAATAACTTTTTGGCACAGTTTATATGGCAAAAAAGAACATCACCTGATATGAGAAAACTTGTGAGTACAGCGCACGAATATGTATGTGCGTACTGCAAAAATATTACTAATATATCTGCTTCTATTAATAAACTTGAACTAAGTGAAGAAGATGCAAAGAATTATAAGAATCCGGATAATGATTTAAGGGGACCTTGGGCATCAAGTGATTTTACGGCACAAGGTTTTCGCCCAAATCAAATGTATGAGATTGTAACACCAGGAGGAGCAAAATATACGCCACCAGAAGGAAGATGTTGGAAAAACATTGAAAGTGAATTCCTAAAACAAAAAGAAGAAGGTAGGATGTGGTTTGGAGTTGATGGAAATGGAATTCCTCGAAGAAAGACATATTTAAATGAACGAGAAGGCAAAAATGTTTGGACTTGGTGGGATAATAAAAGTGTAGGTCATTCACAAGAAGCTACAAAAGAAATGGCAAAAGTGTTTGGTACAGCAACAGCATTTGATTATCCGAAACCAATAAGGTTGATTCAACGAATTATTCAAATATCGACGAAAAAGGATTCAATAGTATTAGATTCCTTTGCAGGCTCTGGTACAACTGCTCATGCAGTTCTTAATATGAACAAAGCGGATGGGGGCAACCGCAAATTCATTTTAATCGAAATGATGGACTATGCAGATACTATTACTGCAGAACGAGTCAGGCGTGTGATTGATGGATACGGGGATGGAAAGAATATGGTTGAAGGCACTGGCGGCAGCTTTAGTTATTATGAGCTTGGTGAAACACTTATGGTTGGAGATCATCTCAATGAAAATATTAATGCTGATAAGATTCGGGAATATGTGTACTATACAGAGACAAAATGCCGACTTGATGTAGCAAAGATAGACGAGCCATTTTTACTGGGTGTTCATATCAATACCGCTTATTACTTCTACTATGAAAAAGCCGATGTAACCACACTCAACCGCGAGTTTCTACACACGGTAAAAACAAAGACAGATGGCTATGTGGTGTATGCAGATTTATGTACATTAAGTCAATCGGAACTGGAAAAGTACCATATAACATTTAAGAAAATACCTCGTGATATTACGAGATTATAAGGAGGCAGAACATCATGGAATTAAAAACCTATCAGAAAAAGGTTATGGGCAATCTGTCTTCTTATCTGGATTGCGTGAATCGTGACAACGACTTGATCAAGGCGTGGAAAGATTATTGGGAACAACAAGATATTCATATTGGATTTGGCGGTGTTCCATCATACCAAAATGCGATTGCTGGTGTTCCACATATTTGTATGAAAGTTCCTACAGGCGGCGGAAAAACTTTCATGGCCTGCGCATCAATAAAGAAAATATTTGATGCAATGCCTTTGGATAAGCCACGTGTGGTCATCTGGCTTGTTCCGTCAGATCCCATTTTGATGCAGACAATTAGAACTCTTTCCGATGTGAATCATCCATATCGGCGGCTGCTTGAGTCGGATTTTGCAGGGCGGGTTGGCGTATATACAAAAGAAATGTTGTTAAATGGACAGGGATTTTCCCCAGATACGGTTCGTGAAATGCTTACGATTTGTATCTTAAGCTATGGTTCGCTGCGAATTGACAGCAAGAAGAAAGATGTACGCAAGGTATATCAGGAAAATGGCAATCTGCTTCGTTTTGCAGAATTTTTTAAGGATGATGATGTGTTGCTGGCGGATACGCCGGATACTGCGCTCATCCAGGTACTTCGCCATCTTTCCCCTGTTACGGTTGTAGATGAGAGCCATAATGCTGGATCAGATTTGAGCGTAGAAATGCTGAACAACCTAAATCCTTCCCTTGTTTTAGATTTGACTGCGACACCGCGTAAGAATAGCAATATTATTTCCTATGTGGATGCCCGTGAACTGAAAAAGGAAAACATGGTCAAGCTTCCGGTGGTGGTCTATAATCGCACCAATAGGCAGAGCGTAATTCAGGATGCAATTCAACTGCGGGGCAGTATTGAGAGGCAGGCAATTGCAGAAGAGCAATCTGGCGGACATTATATCCGCCCCATCGTTCTTTTCCAGGCTCAGCCCAAAACGAATGGTGACAGTGAAACCTTTGATAAAATCAAGACCATGTTGGTTGATATGGGCATACCGAAAAAAGAGATTGCTATTAAGACTTCAAAGGTTGATGATTTGGGAAATACGGATCTGATGAAGCGTGATTGTGAGATACGGTATATTATTACGGTTAATGCTTTAAAGGAAGGGTGGGATTGCCCATTTGCTTATATATTGGCTTCATTGGCTAATAAAACGTCTTCCGTAGATGTGGAACAGATCCTGGGGCGGATTTTGAGGCAGCCATATGCGAAGCAGCATGCAGCCCCACTTCTCAACACTTCTTATGTGCTGACCTGTTCCAATGATTTCCATAATACATTGGAGAATATCGTAGCGGGATTAAATAAGGCAGGATTCTCAAGAAAGGATTTCCGTATAGGAAGGGCAGAAGAAATACCGGAAACGCCCGCACTGGAAGAACCCTATCATCAAATGGGTCTGCAGACTGGGGAACAGAAACAAGACGAGACAGATACTTTTGAGGATATAGTTCCTGAAGAAATCCGGGGAGTATTAGAGACTGGAAGTGAAAATGCAGAAGCGGCACCAGCTATTGTGGACATGATTCAGGAGGCATCCAAACAGGCAGAAGAATATAATAATGCCATTGCAGATATAAATGATTCAGGGTTGATTGGAGGCGAGCTGGGAGATATGCTGCAGCAAAATAAAATACAATCACAGTTTAGAGAAGAAGCGGAAAAAATACGTGTTCCTCAGTTCTTCCTGAAAACAGTGCCGGATTTATTTGGTGATGAATACGAATTGCTGGAACCTGAGAACCTGTCAGAGGGATTTTCTTTAAGCGGGCAGGATGCTACAATCAGTTTTGAGCTTGCTACAGGAGAAATGTATAAGGTAGATATCCAGGAACAGGGAGAAGCTGTACCAAAATACAAGCGTACATCTAAAAGTGAGAGTGAATATATCCGGGAGTACCTTGCAAAATTACCGCCCGAAAAGAAAATTGAACAATGCACGAATATGATTTGCCATCAGATTAATAAGAATAATAGATACGCTGCGGCGGAAATATCAGATTATGTGCATCGCATTATTTCTAATATGAGTGATGACGAGCTGACTGCTATGGAAACAGCCATCCCCGTTTATGCGAATAAGATCCAGAAAAAGATAGACATATTGGAAAATATATATCGTGAACAGCAATTTTTCAAGTGGCTCGATAGCGGGAAAATCGTGTGCCGTGAAAACTATGTATTGCCAGAAGTAATCACCCCGGCATATACTACAGATTCGATTCCATACTCATTGTATGATGCAGAAAAAGATGATATGAATCATTTTGAGCATAGTCTGCTTGATGTGATAGTAGGGTTTGAAAATGTGAAATGGTGGCATAGAATCATTGAGCGTAAAGATTTAAGACTAAATGGATATATCAATCATTATCCGGATTTCATGGTTATGACAAAGGATGGAAAAATTGTTTTGATTGAGGCAAAGGGCGATTATCTTGATGGAGATGACAGTAAATCCAAGTTACGTCTTGGCAGAAAGTGGGCTGCACAGGCTGGGCGCATGTATCGCTATTTTATGGTGTTTAAGGATAAGGATTTAGGAATGGATGGAGCCTATACAGTGGATAAATTTGCTGATGTCATGAAAGAATTGTAAATTAAGTTCTATCTTAAAATACGGAATGTTTTTTGAAGGAGGAATCTATGGCATATGGAAAATCGATAGAACTGTTTCTGGCGAATGGTACAGCAGACAGCCTTATAACGGCAGAATTGTCTAACTGGAATGGAAAGGCAATTAAAATTCCGCGAATTGAAGTAAGCGAATGTAAACGTGATGATATAAAAGGCGCTGGAATCTATTTTCTCTTCTGTAAAGAAGATGATGATTCTGATTCCGTATATATCGGTGAGGCAGAGAATATCCAAGAGCGTTTAATACAGCATTTACGTGATTACTCTTCGGAAAAAGAAAAGTATTATTGGAATACAGCGGTTCTGTTTGTTGGGAGAGATTTAAATAAAGCCCTAATACGATATTTAGAAAATCGTTTAGTAGAAATAGCGCGCAAGAGCAAGCGCTATATAGTGCTAACAAAAAATACATACCGGAACACAGTGATGAAAGAATCACAAATCGCAGCGATGGAAGAATTTGTGGATAACATCAAGATTCTTATTAGCTCATTGGGCTATAAGGTTTTAGAACCAATGCTTCAGAATGACAGTGTTTCAAGTCAGGATAATGAGATGCTTTATTTGAAGGTTGGAGGCACGGAAGCTAAGGCTATGATCACAACAGAAGGATTTGTTTTGATTTCTGGATCGTCAGTAAATGAGAAGACTACTGTGAAATCACTTAGTGAGAGTATGAAAGTTTTTCTGTAAATAGCTATTAAGCATTAGGTCTTCTATGA
>ERZ1036412.1091-NODE-1091-length-10337-cov-85.360338_pt1 | contig 10337 bp, 10 predicted proteins | sample MGYA00514218_ERZ1036412 | MGnify/ENA primary metagenome ERZ1036412 (study PRJEB33795, sample SAMN09464944) | human gut metagenome | host: Homo sapiens | place: USA: Stanford, California | collected 2016-11 | study: EMG produced TPA metagenomics assembly of the... | reverse complement strand
CTACAATAAAAAAGCAACGTCTATTCATTATTATTTTGGCAATGCTGTACTAGCATATTGCGAATCGTTGCGCCTTTGCCGCAGCGACTGCCGCCCAGTGGGATGTAGATGTAGTCCCGGAACCAACCGCCCAGGGTCATGTGCCATCTACGCCAGAATTCGGTCATGGACAGGGACAGATACGGATAGTTGAAATTATCCGGCAGAGAAAATCCCATCAATTGTCCAAGTCCCTTTGCCATCAGGGAGTAGCCATAAAAATCAAAGTAAATCTGAAAGCTGAATGCGGCCAGGCCCAGCCAGGCAAGGGGAGTGGAAATACTCTCATAGCCAATGGCGCCTACCTGGCTCCACAGCCGCCCAACCTGGTTGGCTAGAAGAACTTTGAGCCCCAGGCCAATCGTAAATTCCCGCAAGCCGCTTTCAGCATTTTTCAGGTTATGGCTGCGCCGGTGGATTTGCTTACGTACGGAAGCGTAAGTGACGATAGGACCAGCAATTAGCTGTGGAAACATGGTGATATACATGCCGTAGTTGATAAGGGAAGTTTCGTGAAAGGCATCTTTTCTGTAAACATCAGCGAGGTAGGAGATGGCTTGAAAGGTGTAAAAGCTGATTCCGACAGGCAGTGGAAGATCCGGAAGCCGGATGGAAAATCCAATCCCTATTTTTTGGAGGATCCAATTTAGATTTCCTGCAAAAAAGCCGGAATATTTAAATAGGAACAACCAGAACAGGTTATAGCAGATTCCGAATATCAGCCATTTTTTCCGGCGTTCAGGCCATCTGCGCCGTCCCAGCAGGAGGCCGATATGGTAATTTACCAGGACGGACAGCAGTAATAAGAAAAAGTACCAGGGCTCATTTTTTACGCCGTAGATGTAGAATATAAGGCTTCCGGCAAACAGAACGGCGTTTTTCCATTTTGCCGGACACATATAGTACAGCAGTAAAAACAGGGGCAGAAAGTGAAATAGGAAAACAAGGCTGCTGAAAACCATTTTTCATTCCTCCAGTAAGTACAGTATGGGGCTCATTTAGATTAGACGGAGCGAGAAGTGAAAAGGTTTCATTAAAATGTAAATTTTTATATAGTATTATAGCGAACAACTTAGCAGCCTTTTACAATGCGATAGATATGAACAATGGTTTCTTTTTATGTAATAATAGACTATTTTCTGCAGACACAAGGAGTAGCCAGCTATACGTGGCAGGGTGGGGAACCATCCCTTAGAGGTTTGGAATGTACAATAGTAAAAAAATAGTGCCCCAATTATCTATCGGGCCACCACTCAGGGGTATTGGAAGTAAGCAAGGACTGCTGGAATTCTGTTGGAGGAATTCCGGTAGTCTTTTTAAATACCCGGCTGAAATAAAGAGGATCAGAGTAACCTACTAAGGGGGCAATGGTGGACAAGTTCATTGTATTGGTAGCTATGAGTTCTTTTGCTTTGTTGACTCGAAGTTCGGTCAGATAACGCATAGGTGCGACTCCCATACGTTTTTTAAATATGTGAGAAAAATATCCCACACTTAATTTGCAGTATTGAGCCATTAACTGTACATTCCAGTTTTCTTTGTACTTTTGATTAAGCTGCATAACGAGGCAATCGATAGAAAAGTCATTTCCTAAAGGAGAAAGAATCTGTTGATGTGCCCGGGCTATGATAGCAAGTATTTGAAGAAAATTGCTTAAAACAACATCTTCCCAAAATGTCTTTTTCAGTTGTAATTCCATGATAGTCTCTTGGAAAAGGGTTTTTAACAGGGGGTGTTCTCCAATATAAAAGTTATGGAGGTTATACTTCTTAATGATATTCTTACAGTCATAGCCGGTGAAATGAATCCAGTAAATTTCGGGATGGTCTTTGGCGAAATAGGAATAGGTTTGGGGTTCTTGCGGTTGAAAGAGAAGAATATTTCCAGCCCCCAATGCTTTCCATTCCTTATTTAGATAATAGTGTCCGGCCCCCTTGTGGATATATATGAGCTGATAATCGACTCTGCCTGCGGAACGGTTCTGAGAGTAATCTTTTGTTTTGAAAATCTGCATTCCACAACAGTTGATAGACAGTGGACTAGAGTAGTCTGCGAAGCCGGTTGTGCGTCTTTCGTTTCTTAGGTGACCTGAAACATTTATCATAATACTTCCTTCTTCCTTATAATAAATCTCTTCTGCTAAAAAATATAACAGATAAAAACAGAATTGTCCATGTAAAACTTATGATTGGATATGGGAATACAGCTCTATACGCACTATACTGGTGTCGTAAATAAGCAGAATCATTCATGATAAACTTAATTAACAGAGGAGGCGGCAAGTGAAAAGACAATGTATTTTTTTGATGACAGACACAACCAGGAAAGATATGGTTGGCTGTTATGGTAATCCAAAGATGAAAACACCGAATTTGGACCGTTTGGCTGAAGAGGGAATCCGTTACGAGAATGCATATACCTGTCAGCCGGTATGCGGCCCGGCCAGAAGTGCAATCTTTACAGGGACGTTTCCGCATACAAACGGCATGGTAACCAATAGTATCGCTATGGGAGATAATATAAAGACGATAGGTCAGAGACTTAGTGATAATAATATTGAATGTGGCTATATTGGGAAATGGCATCTGGACGGTTCGGATTATTTTGGAAACGGACATTGCCCGGAAGGTTGGAATCCAGACTACTGGTATGACATGAAAACATATTTAGATGAGTTGAGTGATGAAGATAAAGTAAAATCCAGAGATTCGAAAGAATCATATAAAATAGACTTTTCAGAAAAGTTTACTTACGCATATCGGTGCTCAGAGCGTGCAATTAAATATCTGGAGACATATAAAGATAAGGACTTCTTTCTGAGTGTGTCCTATGATGAGCCTCATGGTCCATCCCTCTGCCCGGCTCCGTTTAATCACATGTATGATGGATTTAAGTTTGATGATTGTCCGAATTTTCAGGATGACCTTTCTAAGAAACCATTTATGCAGCGTCTTTGGGCAGGAAAAAAACTGCATGCCGCAAAAGACGAGATTAATAAGTCTTCTGATGGCCTATCTTTATTCCTGGGCTGTAATTCTTTTGTGGATTATGAGATTGGACGGGTACTCGATAAGATTAAAGAGGTAGCGCCGGATGCAATGGTAATCTTTACATCTGACCATGGAGATATGCTTGGGGCACATAGATTGTTCTCAAAAAATGCGGCAGCGTACAAAGAAGTAGCAAACATCCCGTTAATCATCAAGGGGGGTGCAAGTGGGTGCGTGGAAGATGCAATGGCATCCCATATTGATATTGTTCCGACAGTAATGGATTATTTTGGACTTCCTATTCCAAAGCTGCTGGAAGGTAAAAGCATGCTTCCGCAGATTTATGATACATCCAAAGAAATCAATGATGTGGTATATACAGAGTTTACCAGATATGAGATTGACCATGATGGGTTCGGCGGGCTGCAGATTATGAGAGCAGCAATATCCAAACGATATAAGCTGGTGATTCATCTGCTGGACAGTGATGAGTTCTATGACTTGGAAAAAGATAAATATGAGATGAATAACCTGATTAACGATGAGAATTATGCAGAGGCCAGAAATGCCATGCATGAAAGATTGATTGAACATATGAATAACACCAGAGATTTATACAGGGGTTATCAGTGGCGCATGCGGCCATGGAGGAAAGATTTTGTACCAGACTGGGATAATGAGGGGTATACAAGACAGAGAGAGAATGAAGAATATGAGCCTCGGCAATTGGATTATGATACGGGTCTTCCGATGGAATCCGCAACCAGGAAAAAGAAGTTATAGGGAAAGGAGACGGGGGATTATGGAATCGAACACAATAGAACTTGAATTAAGAGTTCAGAAGAGAAAAAGAAAAGATAAGTTAGTGTTAAATGCGTGGTGCTGGCTTTTTATGGCTGCAGCGGTTATCTTTTATATTCTATTTCAGGGTTATCCGATTGTCTGCAGTATTGTGTATTCGTTGCTTGACTGGTCGGGATTAACACGGACAGCACGATTTGTGGGTTTGTCAAATTATAAGGAATTGCTTACAGATAAGCTGTTTTGGAATGCTTTTTTAAATAGTATTAAATATACAGTTATGATTGTTCCGTTGGAATTGGCCGTATCGCTTATTCTTGCTTATTTGCTTAACGATGAGAAATTAAAGGGTCGTGGAGTTTACCGTACCATGTATTTTATTCCTGTTGTTACTACGGCATCTGTGGTTGGTATTATCATGATTTTTATTATGGGAGTGCAGGGACCGGTTAATCACATTTTAATGAGCTTTCATCTTTTGAGGAAACCAATTAATTTTCTTGGAAATGCTGCTTGGGCAATGCCGTCGTTAGTGCTGATTTCGCTTTGGAAAGATTGCGGAACATACATGATTTATTGGCTTGCAGGCCTGCAAGGTATTTCAAAGGATGTATATGAAGCGGCGACAGTAGATGGAGCAAATCGGGTACAGATGTTTATTCATATTGTCCTTCCTTTGATTGCTCCGGTAGGGGGAGTGATAGCAACTTTATGTGTAATCAATTCTTTGAAGGTTTTCGATATTGTAAAAACAATGACAGAAGGTGGACCTTATTATGCAACGGATGTAATTGCAACTTATGTTTATCGCTCTGCATTTTCAAGTGAAATCGGGATGCCAAGGCTGGGATATGCCAGCGCTGCAGCACTTTTCTTCGGAGCAGTGGTAATTGTTGTGGGTGTGATTTTGAATGGAGTCAAAGTACATCTAGATAAGAAAAATTGATGATAAGGAGAGGTTATGAGTTGGGTAAAAAAAGGAATAAACCATTTGGTATTGCTGGCAATCGGGTTGATTTGGGTCTATCCGTTTCTTTGGATGATTTCCGCATCATTTAAGAGTCAGAACGAGTTTTTTAATAATCGTTTAGGCTTGATTCCACAAGCACCGACATTGGATAATATTAAACGTATTTGGGTAAAAGCTAATTTTGGCAGTTATTTTTTGAATACGGTAGTTGTGACGTGCTTTGCTGTAGTGTTGGTTCTGATTATTACGATGCTTGCCGGTTATGCAATGGGGCGTTATAAATTTGTGGGAAGAAACTTGATGATGGGAATTTTTGTGGGCAGCATTGCAATCCCGTTGGTCAGTACCATTATTCCCACATATGAAGTGGTAAAGGGTATGCATCTGACGGGAACCAAAACAGGTTTGGTTCTTGCACAGGCCGGTGGAGCGCATGTGATTTTCTTAATGCTGTTTACAAGCTTTTTTGCCTCTATTCCAATGGAATTGGAAGAAGCAGCTAAAATTGATGGATGCAGTTTCTTCAGAATTTTCTTTAATATTATGATGCCTTTGTGCAAACCGATTGCAACGACTGTAGTAATTATGGAGACGATTTGGACTTGGAATGCATTTATGCTTCCGTTGGTATTGACTTTAAACAATCCTGCTTCGAGAACACTGGCGGTTGGACTTTATGCATTTAAAGGCGAAAATACTGTAGATTGGACTGGAATTGCAGCGGGCGGTACGATTGCGGTTATTCCTGTTATCATTCTGTTCATCATCCTTCAACGCCATTTCGTGGAAGGAATTGCAGGTGCAGTAAAGAGTTGACAAAAGAAGAATTTTAGATATTTAGGCAGAAAATAGTAGTAAAAATATATAAAACACTAACAAAGTGTGAAAGGAGTAGGACATGAAGAAGAGATGGGGGCAATGCGCTTTAGCAGCACTTTTGGCAGTAGCGGTCACTACAGGCTGTGCAATGCCTGCAATTCAGACGGATGAGAAGAAAGAAAAATCATCAGTGCGTAATTCGGGGACGGCAGGAGAAGTAGGTGATAAGGTAGTTTCAGCGGATCAGAATACGGATGGAAAAGTTACGATTCGCATTGTGGATTGGAGTGACGGATCTGCTCCGCAGAGAAAAGAATTTCATAAAAAGTATATGGAAGTTCATCCAGATATCAATATTGAGTATACACAGTTGACGGTAGATCAATTCAAGAATACGATTGTGACTATGATTAAATCTGGAGATGGTCCTGATCTTTTCCCGATTCCGGTGGGAATGACTTTGGATACAGCGCTTCAGGAGGATTGGTTTCAGCCGATTAATGATTATGTAATGGATAATTTTGCGGAAAAGTTCGATCCGAAATCGTTCAGTGAAGGTGTAACACATAAAGGAAATCAGTGGTATACGATTACGGAGCTTATGCCTACAATCCAGTGCCTGTTTTTCTATAATAAAGATGTGCTTAGCGCAGCGGGAGTAGATAAAATTCCGGAAACATATTCAGAATTTCGCGAAGCATGCAAAAAAATTACTAAATATGGAAATGGAAATGTTTACGGTTTGATTGATGGTGGAAAACAGATAAACCGTTTGGATGTTTTGACCAGATCAATGGCAGCAGCGGCAGGTGGCAAGATTGCGGCTACTCAGAAAGTATTGACGGATCAAGGAATGGCCCCATATGATACGGATGCGGTAAAAGGTGTAATGCAGTTATTTGCTCAGCTTGAAGATGACGGAAGCATTCATCCGGATACTGTAAATATCAGCGCACCGGAAGCGAGGGAACTGTTTGCTCAAGGACAGGCAGGATTCCTTTGCCAAGGAATGTGGTGCATTTCTCAATGGGGGATTAATGATCCGGATTTGAATTATGGAGTAATGGCTGTTCCGGTTCCTGATGGTGTGAAAGACACGTATGTGCAGCAGGGAGAGCTTTCCCCGTGGATGGGACTTTATAGCCAGTCCAAACATCCGCAGGAAGCGGTGGATTATCTGATGGCTCTTTATAGTGAGGAGTTTGGATATCAGTCCAGTTGCGTAGAGGATGGTGTGTTTGTATCAGTTATTCCTGAAATTAATGAACAGTATATGACAAACGCTATTATGAAGGACTACTATACGATTGCAAATGCAACAGCAAAGATAGTTCCGACAATAGCAAAGAGAGCTGAAAAGGCAAACGCATTTTATTCAGAAGTAAAAGATGTTCAGCCGAGCCTAGGGGCAATTATGCAGGGCGTGCTGAGTCGGAGCATTACAGATTATGATAGTGCACTGCGGAAACTTGCGGAAGATACTACGACAGAATGGAAGCGTGCGTGTGAAGCAGTGGGAATGGATTATAGAGAGTTGGAATTTGATAATTGGAATCTGGAAGAAGATTATACGGACGCTGATTATGAAGCATTAAAATAACAGATTGTGGCCTCCGCGATATTGTGGGGGCCATTTTGTACTCCGGCCTATTTAGGAGTATGAAAGTTTTTATTGGAATAGCTATCAAGCAGTAGGTCTTCTATGATAAAATCTATTATCATAAGGAGGCCTATTATTATGGCGAGAAGAGAAAAGCAACCTGTACACAAGGTAGTTATGACGGAGGGCAAAAGGCATGACCACCAGCCAGATATCCGACACGCTGATGGATATCTTATTCTGTCTGGGAGAACAAAGTGATCCGCAAGCTTGCCGCCTATGTCATCCTTGGCTTTACGCCGGAAGGGAAAATGAGAGTTCCAAGTACTGGCTCTCTGTCCTGAATGAGCTGAAGAACCGCGGAGTGAAAGATATCCTCATCCTCTGCTCAGACGGACTCACGGGCATTAAGGAGGCCATATCGGCAGCATTCCCGAAGACGGAACAACAGCGCTGCATCGTGCATATGGTACGCAACACACTCAAATATGTCTCTGACAAAGACCGGAAAGCATTCTCCACAGATCTGAAAACTATCTACCACGCTGCGAACGAGGAGAAAGCCCTGGAGGCGCTGGAGAAGGTGACAGAAAAGTGGACGCCGAAATATCCGAATTCTATGAAGCGCTGGCACGACAACTGGGATGTTCTTCGGGAAGCCCTTCCTGGCAGTCGAACTCCACACTCATCCTGTCCAGTTCATGCAGGAGCCGTTCTTCTTCTCCAAACTTGAAACCCATCCGGTGCCGTTCCTCCACAATACCGTAAAAATGTGCTGCCAGGGGGCCGGTGAATGCCTTAATGTATGAAAGCCGCTGGGCTTACCGCGGTATGTAATCCCAGCATCGGACAGTGCTTTGTTTATGATATTGTGCTGGTTGCTTGTGATGGCAAAACTGTTATAAGGCGGAACATGCCGGACAAAAACATTTTTGCTTTCCGTGACGGAGCGTCCATTCTTTAGATAGTCAATGACTGCCCAGCCCACATCATCGGGGACAGGCAGTGTCAGCGGCTCCTTCGCCTTGTTCTGTATGATAGTCAGGGTGCACGCCTGCCAGTCAATGTCTGAAAGCTTCAGTTCCCGGATATCCCCTAAGCGCAGGCCAAGACGTGCTCGGTTCCTTGATATCGCCGTTTAGGAAAAGGAAACGAAAGTACATGCGTACCAGGCTGATTCTGCTGCGTACTGTGGAAGCGGACCAGCCAACCAGTGAATTGATGAACCGCTCTAAATGGGTGTAACTTACTTCTTCCGGAGCATGGATACCGATTGCGTCAAAGAAAAGGATAAGATCTTTGAGAATTGTTCTACAATGCTTCACATATCCATAACACACGCCATACTCCACTTTTGAGAGGAGGAGTTTTTCGGTACACTCCCGGCGCCGCACTTCCTTTCCCCGGACAGCCATTCCAGCCAGCCTTCGATATGCTGCTGGTCGAAGCACTCCGGGCTGAACTTATCCGGCGTGATGCCGCGCTGCGTTTCCAGGTATCCCATATACAGCGTAAGGGCAGTCCCGTAAGAATCCAGGGTATTGTCGCTGTTTGTCAGATGCGATGGCGCATACTCGGAAAGAAATTTGTTGATATAGTGCGCCAGTTCCAACGGCTCGGCAGTTTTATTCTTCATAGTCTGGCACCTCCGGTATGATGTCATCGAAACTGCCTTCGCTTTTTTCCTCGATGATGCCTGCCAGCGCAGGGACTATCGAATAATAATAGCGTGTGCTGTCCAGGGATGTATGCCCCATGCTCTTGCTCAGATAAAGCAGCTTGTCGATAAAGTCGAAGCCGGCGGAAATCCATGAGTTGGTGTTCTGTATTGCGTAATTGTGCCGGATAAAATCCAAACGTTTGGATTTTTAACGACATACATTTTGCAGCCGCTTATGTGCAGTTGTACACGACTATAAAGCAATTCAAATGATTATGGGCCATTCCGATATAAGGATTACTATGGACGTATATAACCATTATTCAAGGAAGGATATAGATGTTATAATGGAGGTTCTTGAAGGAAGATTGAGAATCAATTGATATTTTTCTGTTTAGATTCCGGAAAATGTTGTAAGGTATCTATCAATCGGATATAATGAAAATAGATACAGTTGTGATATATCCCTAAAAAACAGAGAGGAAGTGGTATTTTGCAAAGCCAGACTCAAGATGTGCTTTTTCAGTATGTGAATAGAATACATGAGATATATGGGAGTGAATTAAAGGCCGTTATTTTGTATGGTTCCTATGCAAGGGGAGATTATACCGAATCCTCAGATATAGATATTATGATTCTGGTGGATTCAACGGAGGATACCATAAAACAGAAAGGGCGTATGGTTTCTGATATAACCTTTGATTTTAATCTGGACCATGACATTATGATTATGCCGATTGTAAAAAATGTAAATCATTTCCAGTACTGGCTTCCGGCTGACCCTTTTTATAAGAATGTGAAAAATGAGGGGGTCGAATTGTATGTCGCCCAATAGTGGTAATCCCAGGGACCTTGCTCTTCACCGTCTTACAGTTGCAAAGGAGGATTTGGCAACTGCAAAGGATGATTTTATCGGCAAGCATTTCAGAGCAGCTAATAACAGGGCGTATTATTCAATCTATCACTCAATTACAGCAGTATTAGCCTTGGAGCAGGTTGCTTTTAAGCGGCATAAGGACACAATTGCATATTTTAATAAAGAATACGTCAAGACAGAGAAATTTTCCAGACAGCTCGGCCGCAGGATTGGCAGGGCCCAGGAGATTCGTCACGCCAGTGATTATGACGAGTTCTATATCGCTTCCGTTGAAGAAGCCCAGGAACAAATTGACGCTGCCGAGTTAGTATTGAACGCAGTGGAGCAGTATGTGTCTTCCTTTGGAAAATAGCGGATTCTTTCCTGACTCCAATTTGACTCCATTTGTGGAGGAAAGGGTAATAAAATGTAATATGCTATAAGCTGCAAACAACGTAATTATGCGATTCTCAGTAAGTGGTAAAACATAGCGGGACAGTATGAAACACCCTTAATATAAGGGGAAGCAAGAAGTATTTTTAAGCGAATAGTGACGCAATTAAGGGCGCTCCGGCTTGGCTGGGGCGCCTTTTGACACCAAT
>ERZ1036412.1090-NODE-1090-length-10339-cov-4.456729_pt1 | contig 10339 bp, 3 predicted proteins | sample MGYA00514218_ERZ1036412 | MGnify/ENA primary metagenome ERZ1036412 (study PRJEB33795, sample SAMN09464944) | human gut metagenome | host: Homo sapiens | place: USA: Stanford, California | collected 2016-11 | study: EMG produced TPA metagenomics assembly of the... | reverse complement strand
GAAACAGACAGATTAAAATTCCTGCAAATGACAGGAATTTTCCGACAGCAGCGCCTGGTGCATGGTAGGAAATTTGGATTTTGTGTTTTCCCTGTTTCAGCGGAAAGCCGAGGAATGCAGTATTTACTTTTTCATAAGATACTTTCTTACCATCCACCAGGACTTCAAAATGAGAGTCATAAGGAATGGTTGTGATAAAATAACTTTTTTGATGAACCTGGATCGTTCCCTTGAGCTGATTTCCTTTGGAAGCATTTTTATCCGCGTGAAATTCAGACTGGTATAGTGTTTCGTTTGAAGCCGGGTCCTGCCAGATTCCCAGAGAAAGCTGCAAATCGGAAAGCTGATAGCTTCCTTTTCCAAGGATGAGGGAGATCTGCTGCTGCCCTTTTTCCAATGGAACCGCATACGTAAACGTTGTATTGTGGTTATAATAAATGTGTGATCTGGAGCTTAATTTATTCCGTTCTTTTTCCAGGGTGATGAACACGTCAGAAGATGTTTCCCGGTTTTTTACATCAAATTGCAGGAATAAAACATGCTCCTGCTCATTTTGTCCGTTCTCATTCCAGTTCGGAAATAAGTCTGCAAGATCTAAATGAAGAGTCTCGGTCTGTTTTAATACTGCCGTTATGGTTTCGTCTGTTTGTGTCAGAGTGTTTCCGGTCTTTTGGAGAGCCGGAAGCGTCATTGTTCCGGATGTGATCTTCAGACTGTCAGAATCCGGAGCCTCTTTTTGTCCCCCTTTTTCTATCACAGCATAATCTAAAAGTGTAGTCTGATTGTACGGAAACGGTAATGTATCATAGGTCTGTTTATTTAGCAGCCGGTTCGTTGCATAGGCAATTGGTGATACATTGTCATTTTTCAGAACTTTCGTATTTCCGATTGTACAGTCCCATTGATAGCCGGGAACATCCTCCTGAGTGATCAGATATTTGATGCCCATAAACCGTTGATAGACAGGATTTCTGGAAACAGACTGCATTAGAAAGTTCCGATAGGGCTCTTCCAGTTCAAACGTCTTTGTCCGAAATTCCTGATAATCTGCATTATATACAGAAGAATACACAGAGCTGCTGTACTGTCCGGTGCTCCAGATGCGATTGAGATCGGCAAACTCTTCTTTTAGAGTACCGATTTGTTCCATGCGGTAAAACTCTTGTTTTCGTGTGACAAATTCGGTTGCTTTTTTCGTTTCATAATCCGTTATTTTCTGATAAGAACCGGAATCCAGCATCGTGTCTGCCTGTGTCTGGAAAGACTGATCGTAGATTCCAAGGAACAGGATTGGCGGGATCAAAAGGCACAAAACACTTCTGGTGCGAAGTGATTTTCTGTTTGTCCGGATTCCGAAACGAGTCAATCCATAAAAGAGCAGGTAGCATCCCGCCATGATGACGGCGTCCAGAGCAAGTAAGGATCGGCTGAAGGACGGCATGGATTCTGTGTTTCCGGTAAATATCAGTATGATCGTCAGAATATAAGGCAGAAGTCCGCGCCAGAGCGGGCGAGCTTCTTCCTGTTGTTTTTGCATATAGCAGGCGATCAGATAGCATAAAACCGGAAGAAACGGAATCAGAACCTTGTCCCGGATGTACAGTCCGCCATTGAGCAGATAAGAAAAGAACGGAATCGTCAGAATAAGGATCGTGCTCCAGATTAGGATCCGTTCCCCTCTTCTCTTCCAGGCAAGTCCGGCGATCAAAACGGTTAGGATCAGTGTTGTCAGTCCGATTGCATAAGGATGATAAAGAATCGCGGATAATTTTACTGTAGGAATAAAAAGAGAAAGATCTGTCGGTGTTGTTTTCCCTTCTCTTCCGCCCTGCAAAGCCATTGCGGTTGGTACTAAAAAGAAGGCGCTTAAAAGGATCGCGGTCAGGATCGGACCTAAAAACCGGATTCCGTCTCTGAGAAAATCAAGAAACTGGATTTTCTTTCCAAGCGAATCCTGCAGCATAAAGTATCGGTGCAGTCCGTATAAAATCAGGACCAGAATTCCGCCGATACTGAAGTAGAAGCTGGTCATGATCATCAAAAATACACCGGATAAATAGAGAAGCGGTTTTCCTTTTTCCAGGAAAGAATCCACACCCCAAAGAGCCATACACAGAAACGGCATATAATTGACAAACATAATCTGGTTGTAAGACTGAAAAATCATAGGTGCTGACAGCAAAAACAACAGTGCAGTCAGAAAGCTGACAGTCTGAGAGAACTCTCTTTTTATGAGCCAGAAGTAAAGCAATACAACTGCTGATGCAAGGCAGGTGAAGGATGCTGCGATCAGATAATCGCTCATTTTCACAAAAGGAAGCAGATAGGACAACAAAAAAACAGGACTGTACAGTCCATAGTAGGCAAAGTTATAAATGTTCTGTCCGCCTCCGATGCCCGCTGCAAATTCCGGGAAAAAATCTCCCGTGTCATAAAACTGCTGTCGGAAATAATCCGGAAATACGCTGTGCTGGCTGATCCAGTCTACTTTTGAGCCGAATACTCCATATCTCCCGCAAAATAACCAACAGAAAAACAAAGTGAAAAGAATCAAAAGAAAAGGGATCCCCCATTGTTTGTGTCTAGTGTTCGTATTCATAGTGTGTCCTCGTTTCCTCTTCGCTGGAATCCTTTAAAATAAAAATCGGCCGGTGTTTTGTCTCCAGATATGTCTTAGACAGGTACTGTCCTACGATTCCGGTACATAAAAGCTGCACTCCACTTACCATAAAGATGATGCAGGCAAGAGAAGGCCATCCGGATACAGGGTCTCCCCAGATCAATGTCCGTACGATGATCACAATGATCATGACAAAGGAAATTAGACAGAACAAAAGTCCCAGTACAGATGCCAGTGACAGCGGCGCCACAGAAAATCCGGTGATCCCTTCCATGGAATATACAAACAGTTTTCTTAAAGACCACTTTGTCTCTCCGGCAGAACGTTCGATATTTTCATATTCCATCCATTTTGTGCGAAATCCTACCCATTCAAAAATACCCTTGGAGAATCGATTGTATTCGCTCATTTTCAGAACCGCATCTACCATTTTTCGTTTCATCAGACGAAAATCTCTGGCACCGCGCACGATTTCTGTCTTGGAGATCCGATTGATGACCTTGTAAAAGGTTTCGGATAAAAAGGAACGAAGCTTTGGCTCTCTGACCCGGTCAGAACGTCTGGTTGCCACGCTGTCATACTCCTCTTCTGCCAGAATTTTGTACATCTGCGGCAGCAGTGCCGGCGGATCCTGCAGATCCACATCCATGACTGCAATATAATCTCCGCCGGCATTGGAAAGACCGGCATAAATGGCTGCTTCTTTTCCCAAATTACGGGAAAAAGAAAAGTATTTGCAGCGAGGATCTTTTTGATGCAGCGCCTTCATTTCCAGCAGTGTATGATCAGTGGATCCATCGTCGATAAATAACAGTTCAAAGTCAATATTCTCCATTTGCTTCATAACAGGCTGCATTGCCTGATAATATACAGGCAGAGCCTCCTCTTCATTAAAGCATGGAATAATTACAGTAATTGTTTCAGTTCTCATATTCTGTCTACCTCCTGGAAACGATGATACTGGTATTTTCTTAAAAAAATCAAAAAGTAAATCTTAAGATTGCTTAAAGATTTAATAACGATTTTATAAGCTTTATCAATGTTTTTGTTGTAAGTGTGTTGTAAATAGAATGTTTTTATTCAATAAGATTGATACAATATTCACCCCTCAGAGAACTGATCTCCGAGGGGGTTTTTATTAGAACAACTGGAACCGATCAATTGCCTGTCCGAACGCTCCAGCATATCCGTCCTGTCCGTTTCCAGTCTCGTTATCATACTGCCATGACCAGTAAGCTCCATTTACAGGGCTGACACGGTACTGGGCTTTCTGGTAGCCGTATTTTGCCGCATAATCTGCTGGAGTATTGTAGTACACCTCGATTGCGTCAATTGGCTGTCCTGTACCGGCATAACCATTATTGTGATCTTTCCAGTTGCATCCTGTCACATAAGGTAGCCACCCTCTTCCGATCACGTGGACTCTGTATTTTACGGAGCCTTTGTCTACCTTAATAGCTACATCCGTGATGCGCTTGCCCTGAATCCCGGCAAAGTCTGTAAGATTCCGCACGAACGGCAAGATGCGTCCGTCCTCCAGTTTGACGGCGTAAGTAAATACTACTTCCGGCTGTCTCTGTGCAGCTTGAGCCTGCGCCTGTCCTCCAGATACATAAGTTGGCGGCGTGACATTACCACCCATGTACTCCTTAATCCGTTTAATAAAGTAGGATTTTGTAGCTTCCCTGCCACCGTGAATCTCCACAGATCTGTGAGGGCAAGATGTAGCATACACTTCCTGATGTAGCCTTATCGTGCTTGTACTTGGTGTGATTCCATATTGCTTGCACTTCTGTGCTGCCAGCTGCAATGCTTTTTCCTCATTTGCTTTAAATACATCCAGATCACCCATACTCTGACACGTTTCGATGCCGAGATAATTTAAGTTCCCGTTTGTGTCTCCGCAGTGCCAAGCGCAATTCCAGTCATCCTCTGCCTGCAAGATTCCATCCTGCGCTACATAATAGTGCGCAAATCCGTTTTCCAGAGGATGTGTCTGTAACCAATTTCTGTAAAATGCTGCATTGGCGTTCTTGCTTCCAGCGTCATTGTGAAAAAAGATACCTACCGGATTTCTTCCTCTGTTTCCTGCTACTCCACGACAAATACTCATATTTTCTCCTTTCCGTGCGATGTCGCACAATAAAAGAGGACGATTACTCGCCCTCCTGCTCCTGTGATTTATTTGTTAAAACATCCAGTGCTTTTTTTAACGCTTCCGGATATTTCACACCCATAATTCCAACATTTTCCAAAATCGAGATACCCTCATTTGCTATAAATGCCAGTACTACGGCTGTGCGGATGTAGTCTACGCCGAGAGTGACATCCAGCCGATATGCAATAAGTACGATCAGTAGGGATACCCCTTTTCTGCACAGACCTTTCCATGCAGAGTAGCTGCTCAGTGCCCCGTTCTCTGATTTGTTGCTCTTTTTCCAAAAGGCAGCGATCAGTAACCCGAGTACAAAATCTACACCCATAAAAATAAGTAATGTAGTTAAGTCCTCAGACCATCCTCCGATCAGGTTTACAAATCCTCCAGCAATAGCTCCAAACACCATGCATAAAAACGCCTTTACATTTGCTAACTGTTCCATTTTCTTCATATCCTCACTTTCCTTTCTGTTTTTAAAGTATAAAAATAAGACCATCATGGTCTTGCTCTTATCTCCATATTTGCTCCTTTAATCAATCATCTGTAATCCACGTGAACGTTGCGTGATGTTCTGTCCATGCGGCATTCTCCACATAAATCTTGATCCCCCCATCTTTTCTTATGCCGTATCTTCCCGTTCCAAATATGTTAGGTCCTGAAACTTCACTATAGGGAGCAAAGAAATCCACAACCGGTCGATATCCTACTGGAATTTTCACTTCGTTGAATGGCCCGTATTCGCCACTTCCTGGAAATTGTGCAAGCATTGTGATCTTGCATGTTACCATAAATCCTCTTCTTTTTAGTTCCACGCGGATGTTATTATTGGAGTTTGCACTTGTATATGGACCTTTCACGGTGCCGGAATCGTAATTGCGATACGCATATATGCTTATACGTGGGGATACAGAATTTCTTGCATATATCATTTCATCCTCAAACTGGATTGTCGTTGCTTTTCTTGTATTTTCATTTGTAAACATGATGTTTTGCAAGTTCACGCTCATAGTAGCTCGATCTGTTGTCGGAGCCTTACCGGAGAAAGCCAAATACGCATTACTCAATGACGCAACATTTTCCACTGCTCCTTGCACGATTTTCTTGCTAATAATCTTTCCGGATGTAACATCGATAAGCATTGTTCCATTCTTATCCTTAATAAGTCCGGCAGTTACAGTTCCAAGATCTGCCGCTATCGCACTTAAAGTCTGTGCGTTTAAGTTATCAACAGAAATATAATGGATCACCCACCTACTTCCATCCCACCGCTTGATCGGCTGACCGGAGGCTGTTTGCCATAACTGGCCAACTTCAGGATTCACCGGAGCCGCAGAAGATACAATTATGCCACTTGGCCCTGTAGCACCGGTCGCTCCATTATCACCGTATACTCCGATGATACATGGTGCTGATTGATACGTGCTACCATTTGTATAGGTAACAACTTCATAATTCCACAGATATTTTTTTGACGCCGTTATTGCTTGTACAGTTGTAGTCCATCCTGATGTGGACGCCGACACACCGCTTCCGCTTGCCGTTGCAAGATAATAATTCGTGATAGACTTTATTCCGTTTCCAGTTGCTCCTTGCGGCCCCGTTGCGCCAGTTGCCCCTTGCGGTCCTTTCGGGCCTGTCGCTCCTTGTGGCCCCTGGGGACCTGTTGCACCTGCATTTCCTTGAGGTCCTTGCGGACCAGTAGCTCCTGTTGTTCCTTTGTCTCCGTATATCCCGATTATTTTTGGCGTAGTGGTCGCTGTGGTATTATCTGTAAACGTAAATTTTTCATAGTTCCACAAGTATTTATTTGTTGCTGTCATCGTCGGAACTGATGTACTCCAACCGCTTGACGCTGTTGTAATTCCTGTTTTTGCGGAAGAAATCAAATAATATTCTGTAATGGTTTTTATCCCTCTTCCTGATGTCCCCGCCGGCCCTTGTGGTCCCGTTGCTCCTTGTGGTCCTGTAGCACCTTGTTCTCCTTTAATCTTCGCCCACTTATAAGATCCAACACTTGCAGGATCGGACTGATTGTAATCCACACAAGTACCGATATGCGTTCCCACATCTTCTCCGCTGTTTCCGGTAAACGTTTTTCCTCCATCATTGGAATATTTAATGTGCAGATAACTTGTCTTGCCGTTTGTGCCGTTTGTTCCCGGAATTCCCTGCGTTCCCTGGGGACCCTGGGCTCCTTGGAAACGTGACCAGGTATATTTCTTTGGATCCGTGCTATCTTCCCGTGTGAAGTCTACGTAAGTACCAATATATGTGTTAGGTATCTCTGTCATCTGGTTAGAGGTGGTTGGATTCGATACTGCGGAATACTTGATGTGAAAATAGGTGCTCTTCCCTTTAATATTGGTTCCGCTTGGTACAGGTCTGCTATCTAAGACAGGTGCTGTCTGCTTATAATTTCCATTCTGCCATGTATATCCTGTTGGCTTAGGCGTCCAGTTGACCACAAAATCAGTCTTTACAAAATATTTACCGCCACCTCTTAAATATAATACAGGGATTGATCCATAAGTCAGTTGTGTATAGCTGGCAGGCGACACTGAACAGAATGAATACGTGTCTGCATAAATAATACATTCGCCAGAAGTAGTTCCCCACCCAGATCCAATGGAAGCCAGATCTAAATTCACCGAGAATCCGCTAACATGTGTACTCCAGGATGGTTTTGTTCCACTATTTAAAGACACATTAACCAAAATACGATTATAAACACTCGTTGGAAGCTGACTCCCCACAACGGGATACCATTTATTTACATCGTAAGTTTTAGTATCAGATAAGTCTATCGTTGCTGATGATCTCCAGTAGTTTACACCTGCAGCTCCAGTATCTCCTTTGGGACCCTGTATCCCTTGTTCACCTTTGGGACCTTGCACTCCTTGCAGACCGGGAACTCCCTGCGGACCTTGTTCCCCCTGTTCGCCTTTTATTTTTGTCCATGCGTATTTCGTCGGGTCTGTAGAATCCTCTTGCGTAAAATCTGTATACTGTCCAATATAAAACTTCCCAGTGCTGTTCGAAACATCAAACCCTGTCTTTCCATCAGCACTGTTTGCATAGGCGATATGTAAATAACTTGTTTTCCCATCTGCACCATTCTTACCAGCAATTCCCTGATCTCCTTTTACGCCTTGCGATCCTTTAAACTGCGACCAGGTATATCTTGCAGGATCTGTAGAATCTTCCTGTACAAAGTCCACATAAGTTCCAATATAAGCAGACGGCGTCTCTGTCATCTGACTGAACGTTGTCGGCTTTGCCACAGAAGAATACTTGATGTGGAAATAACTGGTCTTTCCATTCGCACCAGCTGTTCCAGGAATCCCCTGTTCTCCTTTTTCTCCTTGCAATCCTTGTAGCCCACGTTCCCCCTGTTCGCCTTTTATTTTTGTCCATGTATACTTCGTAGCATCTGTACTATCTGCCTGTGTATAATCTGTATACTGCCCGATATAGAGCTTATTTGTACCATCCGTGGTGGAAAATCCCGTCTTGCCATCTGCACTGTTTGCGTAGGCGATATGTAGATACGGGGTCTTTCCATCCGCTCCCGGCTTTCCTGGTGTTCCGATCGCCCCGTCTGCGCCTTTGATCTTACTCCATGCATATTTTGTCGGGTCTGCGCTGTCATTTTGCGTAAAATCAACATACATTCCGATATATTCCCTATTACTGTCGGACACGGAAAAATCTGTCCTACCGTCTGCGCTGTTCGCATAGGCGATGTGGGTGTACTGTGTTTTTCCGTCCTTCCCATCTTTTCCCGGGATTCCCTGATCCCCTTTTGGACCCTGTATACCATCCAATCCCGGAGCGCCTTGTGGACCCGGAGGTCCCTGTTCGCCTTGCTCTCCTTTCTCACCTTGCGGACCCTGTTCCCCGTCTTTTCCATCCTCTCCATCCATTACATCCGTGATTGTGACCTCGTAATACCCACGTTTTATCCCATTTTCTAGAGCCTCAAATGAGTACACCGCCTTTGTATCCACGTCAGTAGCATTTACCGTAACGCTCTTACCAACATAAAACTCATGTCCATCCTTGCTCCATCGGAATTGTAGCTTGTCTGCCACATCCACGCCGTTATCGTAAGCGTAAGCTGTCAGAGTAGTGCTACCGATGCCATTTTTAAAGATAATGCCGTTGTTTGTTGAGATAGAGCAAGTATAAACCTTATTTTTATTAATAAGGTCTTGCATCCTCTGTAATAAGCTGTCCGAAATTTCCGATGTCAGCTCTTTGTAGTTTGTAAATACCGTCTTTGCAGTTTTTGGATTGGTAAGACTCCTGATCTGTTCGGACACTCTCGCCTGTAGATAAAGCACTGGTGTCCACTCCCGATCCTGCATCCTTACGGTGTCCCCGATGTTTGTGTCAAAATATCCATCCACCTCGTAGGTCACTACTGGTTCGGATGCTGTTTTAAGATCAGACAGAGCCATGCTATAGAGCTTGTCCTTGTTATCCGTATCATACTCTTTCCGCATCAGGATATAAGCATCAGCCTTATTTACGATATTGGATGGAAACCGGTCTCTTGCCTGTGGTGCGCGGATGATCGCACCGTCTGTAAAGTACTCGATATTGCCGTTTTCATCGTATTCTTTCTTTTCAAGACCATTGATTGTCAGACCGTCCTTTCCGGTCGGCTGGATGCAGGTGTAAAGCTTCTCGGCATCTGTGGTTTTTCGAATTCCGGTAATTCCTTTCCCGTACCGCAGTACAATGTCATTCCGGTATTCTCCGACTCCGCTGTCTGTATCGGAGTGTTTCCGATATACATTTAGGACAATCTCTTTTAAAGAGTAGTCTCTGTTCAGTACTGTCTCAAATTCGATCTCCGCAGAAAAGACATTAGCCAGGGAGAATAATCTCTTTAATACGGACGTTGTACCCGTCCACTCGTTGGTAATTCTCTTGTCTGATACCTCGTTGAGCCCCAATTTTAGCGTTCTCTCAGCATCAAATACGGCAAGGTACTCTTCAAAGCTCATTGCTTTTCCAGCTTTGTATTCTCCAGCATCCTCGTTAATAAGCTCAAACGACAGTGACCATGCCGTAGCAGTAATCGTCTGTTCCGTTTTATCGGTATTTACAATGTTTAAGTAGTATGATTTCCCCTTGTAAGTAAATGCCACCTTATTCCCAGCTTTGATATGCTGTGCGTCTGGATGCTTTGCATTTACCGTAAAAGTGTAAGTATTCGCCGTACCCTGTAAGTATTCGTGTAGATCATCATTCCAGTAGTGCATGGACTTTTTATGTGCATTATCCATAAACGCTACTGGCGTGTTATTTGCGCTTAAAATCGCAATTCTGATGTTATCCATTACAAATATACCTCCCGTATTTTCGCTTTAATATGCGGCGGTGGAGATGAAAAGGAAGAATAGCAGAACTGGACTTCCGTTGTCCCCGGTGGAACTTTTGGATAATTGGATCCATTAATCTCATCTCCTTTTGCCGGCATCCCGTTTACATAGACCTTTGTACTCTCTCCATCTATAGACACCACATCTCCGGCACGATACCGGTTCGGCACA
>ERZ1036412.1087-NODE-1087-length-10434-cov-7.992003_pt1 | contig 10434 bp, 9 predicted proteins | sample MGYA00514218_ERZ1036412 | MGnify/ENA primary metagenome ERZ1036412 (study PRJEB33795, sample SAMN09464944) | human gut metagenome | host: Homo sapiens | place: USA: Stanford, California | collected 2016-11 | study: EMG produced TPA metagenomics assembly of the... | reverse complement strand
CCCCCCATATAGTACACAATATATGGTATATATATCACCAAACATCACCAATTAGTAGTGGTTTGTTCTATGTTTCGTAGTAGGACACAAAATACTCCACTGCATTCTCAGGGAACATCTCCTTGAATTCTCCGTACAACTGCACCGCCAACGTCTTGTTGTGGGCGATTACCAGCGTCGGCTTCTGTAATTCCTGAATGACGTTTGCCATTGTAAATGTCTTACCGGAACCCGTAACCCCCAGTAAAGTCTGGAATTGATTTCCCTCCTTGAAGCCTTTGACCAGTTCAGCGATTGCCTGCGGCTGGTCGCCTGTTGGCTTGTACGGGGCATGCAATTTGAACTCTGGCATATGAAAACCTCCAATTTGTGACCGAAAAAAGTTCGCCTATTCGCCGGAATTCGTGTAATTTGATTTCCGGCTTTTCATTATAACACAGTCAAAAAAAGTACAGACCAAAACCGAACCTTTGTTCTGTACTTTTATCCCCCTACAGTTTTTATAATGCTTCCAGTGAAAATCTTTGCTTCTCGGACGTCCATAAGTAGAACAGCAGATATTTGCTTCAAGCTGTCATTAAAATTCACTCAAACTGCTCTGCCCAGTCTTCCATTTTAAGGTCACCAAAATATAAGTTGGATTTACCCCGTCTTTAAGACTCGGTTCAGGCCCAATTACTTATAGAGACAAGGGGCCACTTCCTCTGAATCCATGATAGTGCTGTCATACCACAACGAACCTGTATCAACATCCTCCACAGCCTCTCCCTTAGCCGCCTTTGCAGCCAGGGTAACTGCCTGATAACCAATCTGTACCGGGTTCTGGGTAATGGAACCTGCCAGGACGCCGCTCCTGATAGCGTCAAGCTGAATTGCACCGGAATCAAATCCAACACCAATCACATTGTCAGCTCCCAGTACCTGAAGGCTTTCATTGGCTGTCACCAGGTTCTTGGCTGTGAACTCGTTAGAGGCATAAATAGCAATCAGATCGTTTTTGTTCAGCAGTGTATTAGCCACGGTTACACAGGCTGCATCGTCTACAGTCGCGGGAATGCCTACATCAATGATGACCTTTGCGCCGTCGGCCGCCTTGTTGTACTTGTCGTGACCTTCTACCGCACATTTCTCCTCGCCGATTAAGGTACGCATCTTGTCGATAAATCCGCCGGTACGCTCTCCGATGGACTGGGAGGTAGCGTCCTGGGACACAACACCGATTCTAACCACCTCTGCCGGATTTGACACCCTATCCTTAATCAGCTCATACATCTTCTCCGCCGCCAGGCCGCCGGCCGCATAATTATCCGTTGCGGCATTGGCTACAATAGCGCCTGCAGGAGCATCCGGAACACCGGAATCAAATCCTACAATGGGAATATTTGCTGCCTGGGCATTAGAGATGGCGTCCAGAGCCGCCTGGGTATCCAGAGCCGCAAAGCAGATAGCGCTTGGTGCCTTGTTAACCGCATTGTTCAGCTGTTCAATCTGTTCCGCAACAGCGCTCTCACTGGCCGGACCAACAAAATTCGTGGATTTAAGCCCCAAATCCTGTGCCGCCTGCTCAGCCCCCATCTTAACAGCCTTCCAGAAGTCATGCTGGAAGCCCTTGGCCACGATTTCCACCGTGATATCGCTGTAATCTTCCGCTGCCCCAGAACCAGCTGTCCCAGCGTTCTCAGCCTTAGTGTCTGTTGAAGATATCTCTGTCTTAGACGCTTCGGCAGCAGGAGCGCTTGCCCCGCTGGAACACCCCATCACCATAGCAGAAACCATAGCTGCGCAAATGACCGAACCTAATAATCTTTTCTTCATAAAAAATACCTCCCTATTTATCCCGCTTTGCGGGTTATTAACTGTTACCATTGTCATAGCCTGCCATTTCCATCAATCTTTTCCCTGTTTCCTCCGGTTCAGCACATCCACAAAGACAGCTACTATCAGCACAAAACCGGTAATCAAAAGCTGATAATGGGGCTGCACACCTACAAAAGGAAGACCGGTCTTAAGGACGGACATGATAAACACGCCAATCAAGGTCCCTCCGATGGAGCCAACGCCGCCCGCCAAAGATGTTCCTCCAATGACCACTCCGGCAATTGCATCCAGCTCAAATCCATTGCCGGTGCCTGGCATAAGGGTGGAATACACGGCTGCGTAGGACACGCCTGCCAGCCCTGCGAACAGGCCGCTGATAATGTAAGCCAAAGTCTCCCACTTGACCACATTCACACCCGACAGCCTGGTTGCCTCCTTATTGCTGCCAAGAGCCAGTATATAGCGCCCCGGACAGGCCTTGTTGAGAAGGATTGCCATGAGAACAGCAAGTACGATAAGCAATATAAAGCCAGTGGGGATGCCTGCCTGAGGAAGTCCCGCTCCCTTCAGCTTGAATATCCCCCTGAATGCCCCGCCAGGGGCAGACGCTTGGGGAAATGTAACGGTGGCCGTGTTGGTCACAATGGAACCAAGCCCCCTGGTAATCATCATGGTACCCAAGGTGGCGATAAAGGCCGGCAGTCTCATAACAGAAACCATAAGCCCGTTGGCCAGCCCAAACAATCCGCCCAACAGGATTGCCAAAATCACGCATAACGGCATGGGCAGTCCTAATTTGGTAAACAATGTCCCTGATATTAGCGAGCAGCAGATACATACCGTTCCTATGGACAGGTCAATACCGCCCGTGATAATAACAAATGTAACTCCAATAGCCATAAAACCTATATAATATGAGGAATCAAAAATGCTCACCAATGTACTGTATTTCGCAAAATTATCTCCAAATATCCAGAAAAACAAGAAAAGAACCACTAATGCGATAATTGCAACCAACTTCTGTGTGCCGATGGTCTTCATCAATCCGCCCGGCTCCTTCTTCACCGAATCCCTGTCATTTGCCATTTCATAAACCTCCCTTAATTTCTCAGCGTAGCGGCATGCATGATTTTCTCCTGCGTCGCCTCTTCTATATCGATTTCCCCAGTCTTGCGGCCTTCACACATAATCAGTATCCGGTCGCTCATCCGCAGGACCTCTGTCAGCTCTGAGGATATCATAATGATAGACTTTCCCTGCCTCACCAGCTCATTCATCAGGGTGTATATCTCACTTTTCGCGCCTACGTCGATTCCTCTTGTGGGTTCGTCAAATATCAATATATCGCAGTCTCTGGTAAGCCATTTGGCAATAACCACCTTCTGCTGGTTTCCCCCCGATAAGTTGCGGACCTGCTGTTCTACGGAGGGCGTCTTGGTCTTCAGAGCCTCCACATATTTCTCGGCAATCTTCTTCTCAGCCTTCTTGTCAATGAACATGCCCTTGCAAAACATCTTCAGCGAAGACATAGTGGTGTTCTCCGCCACTGTTTTCTCCACGATTACCCCAAAGCGCTTCCGGTCTTCAGATAAATAGCCTATTCCTGCATTGACCGCATCCTCCGGCGTCCTAATATCCACCCGTTTTCCGTTCACATAGATATCTCCGCTGTCTCTTTTATCAGCTCCGAATATGGCTCGGGCCGCCTCTGTCCTTCCGGCTCCCATGAGTCCTGAGAATCCCAGAATCTCGCCCTTACGAAGTTCAAAGCTCACATCCCGAACCATCTTTCCCGCATTCAGGTGTTCCACCTTCAAAACCACAGGCGCGTCCGGCTTTACATTGCTTACACTCTTTGGGTCCTCATATACAGTACGTCCTACCATCATCCGGATAATATCATCTTTGGTAGAGTCCTTGGTTACCAGTGTACCCACGTACTCTCCATCCCTCATGACAGTAACCCTGTCCGTAATACGATTAATCTCATCCATCCTGTGGGAAATGTATACGATTCCAATCTGTTTTTCCCTCAAATCGTTAATGATTTTAAATAAATCATTAATCTCCGAGTCAGTCAATGCAGCGGTTGGCTCATCAAAGACGATAATCTTTGCCTCAGTTGAGATAGCCTTTGCAATCTCGCACATCTGCTGCCGTCCCACGGTCAGACGCCCCATGGTTTCTCTTGGGTCAATCTTTATGTTCAGCAGTTTAAACAGCTTTTCAGCTTCCTCCGCCATCCTGCGGTCATCAATCAGCTTCCCTTTCATCTTTTCTTTGCCAATAAAGATGTTCTGGGCCACCGTCAGATGATTCATCATATTAAGTTCCTGATGTACAATTACGATTCCTGCATCCTGGGCCTCCCTTGGACTTTTGAATTCCACCGGACGGCCTTCATACATAATCTGGCCTCCATCCTTGCTGTAGATGCCAGTCAGTATCTTCATCAACGTGGACTTGCCTGCGCCATTTTCTCCCATAAGCGCATGGACCTCTCCCTTTTTCAGTTCCAGACAAGCATTCTTTAACGCATGAACCCCCACAAAAGACTTGTCAATGTCCTTCATGGTCAGAATTACTTCACCCAAAATATCACCCTCCATTCCTTCCTTGCCCTGCCATACGGACCGCATTGCCAGAGCCTGTCCCTCCCGCCTAATCGGTTACTACCCCTTTTTGCAGCATGATATTGGCATACAGGGCCTTCTCGCTGGTAGCTATGATGGCGTAGGCCTTTCTGGCCTCCCCGTAGAATGCAAAGCGCTCCATACGGCCTATAGTCTTACCGCCGTGGCTGCCGCAGGCTTCCACCAGTTCCTTATATGTATCCCAAATAGGTGTCTCCACCTCGTCTCCAGGCATCACCTCCATGAGATTGACCGGATGGTCCACATAAGTATCCAGGGGAAACACCTTAAGAACCGCTTCCAGTATCTCCGGCACACCGTGTCCTTCCATATGGATGACCCTGGCCTCACGGCCCATGGTCTCTGCCGGAAAGTTGCCGTCTGCTATCACCAGCCTGTCGCTGTGTCCCATCTCGCAGAGTACCTTTAATAGCTCAGGGGACAGGATATGAGGAATTCCTTTTAACATTTCTCTCCTCCTCTATTTGCTGTATTTCTTATAACCCGGATGTTTTCCGGTGACACCGTAGCCCTCTCTCATGGAAATCAGCCTGCTGATATTTTCCCTGGATATTTCCCGGGCGCCGCCCAGAATTCTGGCGTTAAGACTGATTTTTGCAAAGAGCTCCAGCGTCTCCATGCGGTAATAAGCGGTAATCACATCCGCTCCAACGGTCAGAGCTCCATGATTTTGGAGCAGCATGGCATCATGCTCCCCCAGATAAGGGGCAATATTGTCCGGCACTTCATAAGTAGAAGGCGTGCCGTAGGGCGTCACAGGAATAGAACCCAACGCAATCACTGTCTCTATCATTGAATACTCATCCAGCGGTACATTGGCCACCGCATAGCCCGTAGCCACAGGCGGGTGGGCGTGGAGCACAGAATTCACATCCTCCCGCTCTTTGTAGCAGCGCAGGTGCATCTTTATTTCCGAGGATGGCCTGTATCCTGGTAACCCCTCCAGCACCTCCCCCTGGTCATTGATGTGCACCAGTTTCTCCGGAGTGATGAAACTTTTACTTATCCCGGTAGGCGTTGCCAGGAATGTGCCATCCTCCAGTCTGGCAGACACGTTACCGTCATTGGCTGCCACCCAGCCCAGCTGCCACATCTTGTGGCATACATCGCATATTTGTTCCCTCAGCTCCATATAACTCAATTCCATAATACATTACTCCTCTCCACCGGTTTTCCGGTTCATTAAAACCTGTTTCACCTATGCACCACATGCCTTCACATCACACATCATCACACCACACATCATCTCATGGCAAGCAGTTTCCTATAGTTTACATAGATATGTTCCCATTGTTTTCTGTCTCCGGGTTTGTAAACCTTCACCTGGGCTGAAGCACCAACTACACGCCTCACCTGAGCCAAGTCCTTAACTGCGTCTACTGCCAGAAGCTGCATTGCCACATTTCCCAGCACTGTAGCCTCCACAGGGCCAGCTATGACAGGACATCCGCAGGCATTGGCCGTCAGCTGGCAGAGAAGCCCGCTCTGGGTGCCACCGCCCACCATGTGGATGGCAGGATATTCCTTCCCGGTACACTCTCTGATTTCATCAAAGGCCATGCGGTACTTAAGAGCCAGGCTCTCATCAATGCATCGGACAATCTCCGCCTCGTTTGACGGTATCTCCTGCTCGCTTTCACGGCAGTACGCCCGGATTCGTTCCGGTACATCCCCAGCAGGAACAAATACCGGCGCATCCGGGTCAATCAGCGACTTGAAAGGTCTGGATTCAGCCGCCATCTGCTCCAGATGGCCGAAATTATACTCCCTTCCCTCACGAATCCACTGACGCCTGCTCTCCTGAATCAGCCATAATCCGATAATATTTTTAAGGAACGATACCTTTCCCTGACAGCCTCCCTCGTTTGTGATATTGAACCGCTCAGACTGCTGATTAATAATGGGATAATCCAATTCCGTGCCAAATAGGGACCATGTACCGCAGCTGATGAAGATGAAATCCTCTCCCGTTGCCGGTACTGCCGCCAGAGCGCTCTGGGTGTCATGACCCGCCACAGCAATGACATCCATGGGTTCAATCCCCAACTCCAGGCAGATTTCCGGCGTCAGCTTCCCCAATCTGGTGCCGCAGGGAACAACAGGCTGCAAAATGCGTCCGGGGATTCCAAGTCTTTCCAGCACTTCCCTGGACCATACCCGCTCGCGGGCATCCAGCATCTGTGTGGTAGATGCAATGGAATATTCACTGATTCTCTTACCACATAGAAAATAGTTGAACAAATCCGGCATCATCAGAAGTGCCTCCGTCCGTTCCAGAAGTTCCCGTCTATTTTCCAGCAGGGACATAAGCTGAAATGCAGTGTTGATTTCCATGAACTGGTTTCCTGTTATCTGGTAGAACCGTTCCCTTTTTATTTTCTCAAAACTTTTATCCAGCATCCCCGATGTTCTGGAATCCCGGTAGTGCACCGGGTTTTCCAGAAGTTTTCCGTTGTTATCCACAAGGCCGAAGTCCACGCCCCAGGTATCTACACCAATACTGTCTATACTGCCGTGCTTCCTGGCTTTTATAATTCCCTGCTTAATCTCGAAAAAAAGCCGCAGGAAGTCCCAATACATGGTTCCGTTGAGCATGACAGGATCGTTAGAAAAACGGTGAAGTTCTTCTATGGAAATCCGTTCTCCATCAAACATTCCTATCATCACTCTTCCGCTGGAAGCGCCAAGGTCAACCGCCAGCACTTTTTTCTGGTCCATAGCCACACCGCCTTACTTGTACAGAGGTCCGTATGCCGCACACGCCCGGAAGTCCTGTCCCTCTTTATCCATCCCAAAGGCGTTCCATGACGCGGGGCGGAATATCTTATCCTCGGCTACATTGTGCATGCTCACAGGAATCCTCAGAATGGAACACATAGTGATAAGGTCAGCCCCCACATGTCCATAGCTGATTGCGCCATGGTTGGCTCCCCAGTTATTCATCACGTCGTAAGCTGACGTAAAAGCTCCCTTTCCGGTTATTCTTGGTGCAAACCATGTACAAGGCCAGGTATAATCAGTTCGTTTCCACAGAATATCTGACACCTCGTCCGGAAGTTTCACCGTCCATCCTTCTGCAATCTGCAGCATGGGCCCCAGTCCCTTTACCAGGTTCAGGCGTATCATGGTGCATGGCATCTGGGATTCGGTTATATACCTGGAAGAATAACCGCCTCCCCTGAAATATCCGAAATCAGCCTCATTCCAGGTGGTAGCTTCCAGCATAGCCTTCTGATCTGCCTCCGTCACCTCGTACCATGGCTTCATAACCGGATTGTTATCCTTGTCCAACGACTTACCCGTAGCATCCAGGCAGGCCGCGCCGGAGTTAATCAGGTGCAGGAATCCCCCCGCTTCTTTTGCGACTCCCTCTATCTCATAACCGGTGGCCTCTTTCACCGCCTCCGGACTCCAGTAGGTGCGGACATCCGCAAAAATCTGAGCCCTGTTGGTGAGCAGTTTCATAAACAGCATTCCCAGTCCGTTCAGCGCGTCGTTTTCAGTGGCCAGTATGTAGGGTTCCCTTGCTCCGTTCCAGTCAAAAGACGAGTTTAACATGGATTCTGCGAAATCCCCGTTGGGATAGAAGTCCGTCCACTGCCTTTGTCCCTGGAAACCAGCGGCAATGGCATTGTGTCCGATACGCTCCTCCTCCCTTCCTTCGGGCAGATTGGGGTTTCCATTCATTAAATCCTTGATGATACACATCATCTTGACCACAAACTCCCAGTCAGCGTCCTTCTGTTCCCTGGTCTTCTGTACTTCCTTAGGATTTTTGTCAAAGCCTTCCCTGCAATTTGCCTTTGTCCAGGCGAGGGCCTTCTCAAACTCCTTTTTGTCATATATATCCTCCGACATGCGGCGGATTAATTCCACCTCATCCACGGATTCCACCCGCATTCCCAAATACTCTTCCATAAATGCCGGATCAATAATGGAGCCGCCGATTCCCATACATATAGAACCAATCTGAAGGTAAGATTTCCCCTTCATAGTTGCAGCGGCAACTGCAGCCCGTCCGAAACGAAGCAGCTTTTCCCTTACATCCTCAGGAATACTTGTGTCATCCGCATCCTGGACATCATGTCCGTAGATACCGAAGGCGGGAAGTCCCTTCTGTGCGTGAGTGGCCAGCACAGATGCCAGATATACGGCGCCCGGCCTCTCAGTACCGTTGAATCCCCACACCCCTTTGATGGTAAGAGGATCCATATCCATGGTCTCAGCTCCGTAGCACCAGCAAGGCGTCACGGTCAGCGTGATGTCCACGCCTGCTTTTCGGAATTTATCCGCACATGCAGCGCTTTCCCCCACACGGCCTATGGTGGAATCTGCAATTACCACTTTAACAGGCTCCCCATTGCTGTAACGCAGGTTCTCCTCAAATAAACGAGCCGCGTTTCTGGCCATGTTCATGGTCTGTTCCTCCAGGGATTCTCTGATTTTCAAATATCCCTGTCTTCCGTCAATAGCGGGTCTGATTCCGATTACCGGATAATCCCCAATCAATCTGCTTGCTGCCATAGCATTTCCTCCTTTATTAGCATCTTCATTTAAACCTGACTGTTTTTGTTATAATTGGATTATACTATTGATTTATTGCGATTTGCTGTGTTATAATGGCAAAAAATATAATAATATTCACCTTTTTAGTCATTTTATCCTTTTCGTTACATTTTCCTTCCATTTTTATGGTTATTTTTTCCTCGATCTAAGGAGCTGCAATGCATTATCTGGATTATAACGAGAATAAGCAACATGGAACGTTGGATTTTCCTATTGAATATTACCATGTGAACGAACATCACCCCCGATACAACATGCCCTTTCACTGGCACAAGGAACTGGAAATCATACGCATACAGGAAGGCGTACTTTTTTTAAAGCTGGACGATGAAGAGATCGAAGCAAAATCCGGCGACATAATATTCGTCAACGAGGGCGTTATCCATGGAGGAATGCCACAGAACTGCATCTATGAGTGTATCGTATTTGACATCCAGCGCCTTCTCATGCACACAGACACCTGCAAATACTATATCCGCCAGCTCACGAAACATCATCTTATGGTACAGAATCATTTTACAAGAGAAAACCAATCACTGTACCGCATCATAGATCACCTGTTTACCTCCATGCAACACGATGAACCCGGCAGCGAGCTGATAACCATGGGGACATTGTTTGAGACATTTGGGATAATCTACCAGAAAAAGCTTTACCAGGACGCAGTGGAGGACAAGAAATCTTCCATAAAGATGATGCAGCTTAAACCAGTCCTGGAATATATAGATATTAACTATAGTCAAGCCATCTCCTTGGACGACCTGTCACGGATTGCCGGAATGTCCCCCAAATATTTTTGCAGATATTTTCATTCTGTTATACATACGACTCCAATTGATTATCTGAACTACTACCGTATTGAGCGGGCCTGTTATGAATTAAGCGCTACCGACCTGACTGTGTCGGAAGTTGCGTACAGATGTGGTTTTGCAGATGTCTGCTACTTTATTAAAATGTTTAAAAAATATAAAGGGATTACACCACGGCATTACCGCATGAATTTTGGATGATATTCCAGTTTTCTGCCTTACAGATAAGAAGAAAGGAGGACATTTTTCTCCTTTCTGCAACCAAAAAAGAGACACCAAAACAATTCATTTTGACGTCTCTTCATTCCCGCAGCACAATAGCCGAATTTCAATCCCTGTAATAAATATCCCTTGTATAAACCTTTCCCATCACATCAGACAATTCATCACTGTATCGGTTCGCTATGATAATATGGGTTTTTTCCTTAAAATCCTCCAATGATTTCTCTACCGGACAGTCACAGAACTGATTCTCTTTTAATGCAGGTTCATACACAATCATCCTTATCCCATGTGCTTTAAGACGGCGCATGACACCTTGTATGGACGATTGACGGAAGTTATCCGAGCCTGCTTTCATGGTGAGG
>ERZ1036412.1082-NODE-1082-length-10480-cov-52.196163_pt1 | contig 10480 bp, 10 predicted proteins | sample MGYA00514218_ERZ1036412 | MGnify/ENA primary metagenome ERZ1036412 (study PRJEB33795, sample SAMN09464944) | human gut metagenome | host: Homo sapiens | place: USA: Stanford, California | collected 2016-11 | study: EMG produced TPA metagenomics assembly of the... | reverse complement strand
TCATAGAAGACCTAATGCTTAATAGCTATTTACAGAAAAACTTTCATACTCTCGGTCTTTCGGTGTTATCCATGCAATACCAGTTTCGGTGTAATATTCCGGTTTGGATTTTGAAGGTGTACTTCCTCCAACAACTGTACCAAGATCGCTGATAGTCCCTATTGCCCATTCAGGATCAGCATTATCAATAAACAATGCTTGAAAGAAGGCATGGGCTTGCTGCTCTAAATTATCGTTTATTCTATTGTTAAGTGCAATTTTCCTATCAATTTTTTCTAAAATATCAACTATTTTGTCCTGAATATTTCTTTGTGGCATTGGAAAACATATTTGTTCTAATATTTTCTGATTCAGTGATGCCATTGTAGTTCCATGCGAACACATACTAATCATAAACGCTCTATGCTCTTTAGTCAAAAAATAGTAAGATAAAAAGCGGGGATTAATCATATCTGTTTTAACTCTCAATCGAATACAATCTGAACCCTGCATCCAGCCTTCCTCATTGACACTAATAAAAGCATGTCTTTCAACCGCCCCTTTTCTACCGAACACAATATCACCTGCTTTTAATAAATGGGCCTTTAACCTTTCAACTGTTTCCGCTCCTACCTTATCTAACTTTTCTGCATTTATTGTGGAAAATCCCAAATTCTTTACATTTAGTACTGGTGTTCCACTTGATTGGTATTCAGCAGCTTTTAATTGTGTACCAAATGGACCTGTTTTAATTTCAATCTCCGATTTGTCTAAAAAGTCCTTTATTATCTCCATCCGCATTTTTATACTACCTGCTTCCATTTCTGGGATCTCCATTCAATTTATATTCTTTCAATTAATCTTATATCCTATTGCCCCTATGCTTTTCTTTATTTCCTCCTGAAGTTCAATAGATTCCTTAAACATCTCTGACAATTCAGAAGTCAATCTATCCATTTTTTCTTCAAATGGTTCACCGTCATCTTCTTCCCTCTCTATACCCACATATCTCCCCGGAGTCAAAATATAATCTTGCCCATCTATTTCTTTTAATGTTGTTTCTTTACAGAATCCCTGAATATCCTCATATTCTTTTCCTTGTCTCCAATTCTGGTATGTATCCGCAATTTTTCTAATATCTTCTTCTGATAATTCCCGAACCTTTCGGTCTATCATATGACCTAATTTTCTTGCATCTATGAAAAGCACTTTATTTTGGGACTGCTCTGCTTTTCCTTTCCGCAAAATCCAAAGAGATACCGGAATCCCAGTGGAATAAAACAATTGACCCGGCATTGCCACAATACATTCGACAACATCACCTATAATCATGTTTTTCCTAATATTTCCCTCATTGGATGTATTAGAACTTAAAGAACCATTTGCTAATACTGTCCCACATACTCCGCCTGCCGGACTTAAATGATGAACCATATGCTGCAACCATGCAAAGTTAGCATTACCAACTGGCGGGACTCCATATTTCCATCGGATATCATCCTGCAGCCTTTCCCCTCCCCAATCCGAAACATTAAATGGTGGATTAGCCAAAATATAATTCGCCTTTAAAGTCTTGTGCTGGTCATCGTGAAATGAATCCGCATTATGTTTTCCAAGATTTGCCTCCAATTGCCGAATTGCCAAATTCATTTTGGCCAGTTTCCATGTTGTTGGATTACTTTCCTGGCCAAAAATAGAAATGTCTCTGACATTCCCCTGATGCTCTCTTACAAATCGGGCCGACTGACAAAACATACCCCCACTCCCACATGCCGGATCAAAAATCTGCCCTTCAAACGGCTCAATCATCTCTACCAAAGTCCTTACGATGCAGGATGGTGTATAAAACTCTCCCCCTAATTTGCCTTCTGCACTTGCGAATTTGCTCAAAAAATATTCATATACACGTCCCAAAACATCTCTTTCCTGCGCTGCCGTCGAACCAACCTCTATGTTGGTAAACAAAGTCACTAATTCTCCCAAACGTGTTTTATCAAGTTCTGCTCTTGAATAATTCTTTGTTAAAACGCCTTTTAAAGAGTTATTTTCATTCTCTATTGTTTCCATTGCATGGTCAATAACACTACCTATATCCGCACTGGTAGCATGATTCTGAATCTCTGACCACCTTGCCTCCTTTGGAACCCAGAAGATATTATCTGCCAAATACTCATCTCTGTCTTCCTCATCACCATATCCTTCCTCTAGCAAAACCTGATACTTTTCTTCAAAAGAATCCGATACATATTTCAAAAATATTAGCCCCAAGACCACATGCTTATATTCTGCTGCATCCATATTAGAACGCAACTTATCTGCCGCCTGCCATAACTTCTCTTCAAATCCAATATTAGTGGTTCCCGTCGCCATAATCAGCCTCCATAAATATACATTCTATAAGATTTTCTTATTCCAAATAAACTTTTTTAATTCACAGTCGTTTTCACATCTATTGTTTGTTTTAATCTGTGATTTTTCCTATGTATTTTGTAGTAATATATGGTATATTAAGGTCTTTAAACCCCTTTTCAATCTGCTTATCATTAAACTTTTTCAGGCTCAATTTATCAATAACAAAAATCAAATCCGACTTGGAACGGGTAAGTCCTACGTAAAGGCGCATCATTTCTTTATTTGTTTCGGTCTTCTTTTTAAATAGATACTCTAACATAGCATTATCCAAAATAAACATGCACAACTCATTTTCAAGCCCTTTAATTTTATCAATACTTTTTACTTCGATTTTTTTCTCACTATTATCAACTTCCAAATCATTAATTAATCTCGCATATTCAGTTTTTTCCAAGGTCATATCAAACTTTTTTGTGAAAGACTGGATAGCCCCTTTTGCTCCTTTTTTTAAAGTCATTTTAATAAAATATTTTTCTATAGCCCTCAGGAACGCATCATAATCATATCTTGAATCAATTTTTTCTAATAGCTTTTCACGAACACTTTCTTCTAAAGAAAACCCATTTTTAAAATCTTTTGTCGTAAATGTATTACTTTCCTGTCTAATATAAATCAACGCATTACAAGAATAATATCGCTCATAGAGTTTTGAAAAATTTTCATCTGTCGAATATATATAATAAAGATTACCTTTCACATTGCTTATTGTGGTTTGTTGTTCATTTACTGGACAAAATAAATTAGATATTCTTAAGTGTCGTTCCGGTATCCTTCTGGTAACAGTATTTGCTGGAAGCATATGAAATTTCAAATCATTTACACTTGCTTGTTCTATAAACATTCTAAAATCTTTGGGATATTTTATAGCTTGTTTAGGGTCTCCCACAATATATGAATAAATGCTTTCAGCTAATCTTCCAAATAGACATAAAGCATCAGAATTCAAATCCTGTGCCTCGTCTAAAAAAATCGCATCAATTGAGGCGCACAAATATTCAATAATCATTTCTTTTTTTCGTTTCTTTGCTTTTGTTTCTCCTTTTCCACACACAATCATTTGTTTGGCTTTATTGAAAACTTGTTCATTATGAATAACGCCCATTTCATTCATGCGACTTAACTGATAATTTTTCAATTTAATCTCATCAGATAATTTCATTGATGTAGCCTTTGAAAATGCCGCACCAAAATAATATTTACTAAATGGAAATACAATTTCATTTAGCAAAAAACTATGTACTGTTTCAATACAGATATCATCAGGAACCTGTCCATTGTTTAATTCTATTACTCTACTCTCAATATTCTTTTTAGCATAATTAGTAAAAGAAATGGCATATATTATCTTGTCATTTTCCTTTTTATTGTACCGTATTAATATTTTTTCTGCTAAAGAATAAGTTTTTCCTGCACCAGCACCCGCAATTTGTATCTGACTTAATAACTTTTCACACACTCAATTATCTCCTTTATATGCTTGGGCAACTCTATATTTATTTTATTTTCAGATATAGCTTCACAAAGGCGTCTCATATTATCTGCCTTACTATTTTTAAGAAATTCTGCAACATCCTCTTCCGTTTCAAAATAGGTTTTTATGTTTTGTTCATTTTTTCCTGTTGCCGCCAAATCGTCTTCCAAAGTATATCCTTCTGTTGTTCTAACAAAAATATTATTATTCTTGTCATCATATACTTGATGTTCTTTTTTAGCATTTGGCTGATTATCAAAATCCCTTACGACACCTATACAACTTGTCAAATCATCTTTATGTATTTGCAACCAAATATCTAAAAAAATTTTATATCCTTTTTGCCCAATTGCAATAACTTCTATTTCATTTAAAATCCCTATATCTTTATCTAGCATAGTATTGATAAACATCTCTTCTGTAGATCCTTCAACTAAGATCAAACGTGTTGCAAACAAAATTTTTAATATGTCAAAATTAGGACGCTTAGCCAGATAATTAACTAATTCCGCATTCACATTATTCAAAGATATTGCTTTATTATTTTTCAGTATAATTACATTGTTCAATTTAAGTTTATTAATCACCTTTGGATTATGAGAAGTAATTAATAGTTGCATAAAATCATTTTGTACTTCTGCGCTTTTATTTATAAAATCTAATACTAAATTAAAATTATTAACACATAAATGTGCTTCTGGTTCTTCAATACACAATAAATTAAATATCTTATCATTATTTTGGAAATAACTAAACAACAGAACCAGATACATAAAATTTCTTGTCCCTAATCCCTTTTGATAAAGAAATTCTTCTCCATATCCAATATTTATATTGGTAAATATATTCTTTAAATTTGGGAAATTGGGGATTAACCTCATTTCATCTATAAAATCTTTTAAGTTTTCAAACTTCTTATTCTCCTGCATTTTTTCAAATATTTTTTTAAATGAATTAATTTCTTGTATTTCATCAAAAAATTTATTATATGAATCTTCTATCTGTGCCCTATCTTCCTTAGTAATACTTCTTTCAATCAAAGAACTTACCAATTTGTATGAATTTTGTCTGTCGTTTTCTGAAAATGTATCTCTCTCTGCATTTATAATGCTTATATTAAAATTTTTAAGTTTATCCTTGTTTACCCCTTTAGCATTATTCACTGAATAAATTCTATACTCATACTTTTCAACCGGAATCATAAAGTTATCCACTCTGTCTTGAAGGAAAAGACATTCTTCTATAAACTCCCTTAACTTGATAGGCGCAAAAGAATACTCTACTTCAAAACACACTTCTTCATCATCAGTTAGATTAATCCAGTCCCTCAACAACTGTTTTTGATATTCAGTCTTTGCATCCGTAAAAGTAACTCTCACCTTAACAACAGGAATCTTTTCATATACTGTTTTCATGTATGCATTATCATTTAACTTTTCAGTAATTTTGGCAGAGTTATTCCACAAATACTCTTGAAATTCCTCAACAGAATCTTTATTTATATCTGTAATGGATAAGGAACGCGAAAAATATGCAAGACCATTATTATTTAGCACTAACCGTACCGCATCTAAAAGATTAGACTTTCCAGCATCATTTTCACCAACAATAATTGTAAGTTTTTTTAAAGGTATATCAGTATTCTGAAAATTACGAAAATTCTCAATATGAATGTTCTTTATATACATATGGTTTCTCCTTCGTCCACCTATAATATAACCAGTCTATCACATTTAACTAATTTTATCTACGTCAAAACGCCCTATCTGACACTTCAATGCCAAAAAATTTGAAATCGCCTACAAATCCGCTAATTTATCCAAAAATATGGGGCTCCGCCTTACGATATCCATCTACTGAACATCAACAAAGCAAAACCCCATTACAAAATTTTACACTTAATGCTTATTTCCGCCCATTCATCTGGAACACATCATGCCCTTTAATACTCTTCACCGCCTGCCCCAGACTCCTGGCCCTCCCATGCTGATGATACGGCTGGGAAGCCCTGTGCTTATGGAAAATAATACACTCCCCCTCCCCCGGATACTCCGGGTTATGGATATACCAGATATGCCCCGTATTCTTCGACTGGATCGTCACATCATATTCCTCCGCCAGAATAATGTTAAAATAAGACCTATCCAGCCTCCCGATCTCTTCCGCCCGGAACATCAGCCACACCCCCTTTCCCGAACCACGCCGCCAGCGCGTCCTCCACGATACCCGCCACCTCCCCAGGCTCCACCCCACCAAAATACCTCTCATACACCTCCGCCGACAGCTTTACGCTCCTTCCGGCGGCCGCCTTCTTCCCCTTTCCACCATCCAGTGCCCCCAGCACAGCCTCTTCCGTCACACTCCCGACCATGCCCCTGACGCACTTCGCCGTCTTCGCATCCAGCCTAATCTTCCCCTTCTCTGCCAGCCCGGACACCACTTTCTGCTCCTTCCCCGACAGATAAGACAGATCCACCGCCGCCACCAGAGGCAGCGTCCCCTCGTCCAGCCGCTCCTTCAAAGGTTCCTCCAACTGCTGTACCCGCATATACCTGGCAATATTCCTCCCGGTCATCCCATACTCTTCCCCGATGGCATCCCGGCTCTTCAACTTGTGGACATCATGTCCACAAGTCCCCGCCGTGTCCTGCCCATTCAGCCTGGCAATCTCTTCCAGAATGTCATTCCGCCTCCCCTGACTGCTGACCTTCTCATACCGCTCCGCCAGCACAGCCGCCTTCTCGGACGGCAGAAGCTCCGCAAAGCCCCTCTGTATCACATTGGTCTCAATCACATACACATAAGCGTCCTCTTCCGTCAGGTCCGTCTTCACGATAGCCGGAATCTCCGCCAGCCCGGCCAGCTTCCCCGCCATCTGCCGGTTATGCCCGGCCAGCATCTCATACCCGTCCCCCTCCTGCCACACGATCACCGGATTCAGAACGCCATGCTCCCTAATGCTCTCCACCATGTCCTCCAGACGCTCCCCCTCATACAGCCGGAAAGGATGCTTCCGGAACGGGCGGATACTGTCAATGGGCAGCATCCTGATCCCGTTATCCGGAGCGGAAACCTCTTCCGCCCCCGCCAGAAGGTCCACAGCGTCATTAAAAATCTTCCTCTTCGTCCCATTAGCCTTCATACGAAACCAACTCCTTTGCAAACTTTCTATAAGCCATCCCCGCGCTCGCCTTCGGGCTGTACTCCGCCACCGGCAGGCTGTAATAAATGCTCTCCCCCACCTTCACCGTACTGGGAATCCTCGTCTCAAACACCCGTATCTGCTCCTGGAAGCTCTCCGTCACTTCCTCCGTCAGAACCCTGCACAGCTTCGTCCTGGGCTCGCACATGGTCATCAGGATACCCGCAATCCCCAGCCCCGGATTGATCCGCTTCCTGATCTTCACCACCGTCCGCAGAAAATCCTGCATCCCCATCATAGCCAGAAGCTGGGGGTTCACCGTGATAATCACTTCATCCGAAGCAGCCAGGGCATTGATTGTCAAAGTCCCAAGGGACGGACAGGTATCAATCAAAATATAATCATACTTCTCCCGCAGCGGCTCCAGAATCCCGGGCAACATCTTTTCCGCCCCCATCTCCAGCCGCAGCTTCGCATCCACCACCGACAGATAAATAGACGATGGGATGAAGTCCACCCCGTCCTTCGTCCGTATGTACTTCTTCGGGGACGGCAGCTTCATATCCTCAATCTGCGCCATCATCAGATGCCCAATAGTATCATCCAAAACCCCCGTATCCTCCACACCAAAGCACGTTGTCAGATTCGCCTGGCTGTCAAAATCCACAGCCAGAACCCTCTTCCCCATCTTCCGCAGGCAGTACGCCAGATTGAACGTAGTTGTTGTCTTCGCCGTACCCCCTTTTTGTGAACCGATCATATAAATCTTACCCATATATCAAAACCTCACTTTCCTCTCTGCCACCATGCTTAACTGCTGTTCCTCAAACACATCAATGTAATCCACCGACTCCCTCGGCTCAATGACCAGCTTCCCTTCCTCACACCGGACCGTCAGGAGCGTCCCCGCCCCAAAGCCCAATTCTTCCAGCCAAAGCCCCTTTAATGTGATTGTAGGCGTCGGCTTATAATTATGCCCGCTCTGCTCATATACCTTAAATTTTCTAACATCCTTTTTTGCCATAAAACTTTTCCTCCTGAAATTGAGTAGACAGACAGCTTCCCTGCCCACAGACCATACCTTACAGAACTTGACCGTCCTGCGAAAAGAAAAAGGACTTCAAATCACCTTCCGGTTTCCCGGCCAGGGTGAATCAAAGTCCTATCTTTGTTATTTCTTTTATAACCTCACACTTCTCTAAAGCCAGTACCTCCGCTATGCACAGAGTCCCATCTGACTTTCAGTATAGTAGGTATTGATATGTACGGCGCCGTCCTCTCTCCACCCCGCATGGGATAAAAAAATAGGACTAAGGAGTGCAAACCCGTTGATTTTACTGGGTTTCTCTAACCTTGTCCCAATTATAACACCATCATCCTTGAACGGATGGATAAATACACAACGCCGGTGCAGCTCGGCAGCAAATTCCACTGGGTGGAATCGCTCTCTTTTCTTAGACACCCATTCAAACAGCCCTCTCATCTCCTTGTCCAGTCTATCTGGTGGTGTGGTTGAATAATGGGAACCTGTGATGATAACCTGAATATCTCGATATCGGCCTGCATAGTCTGGTTCTATATTCCAATAGAACAACCTATGCATATAGAGCACCACTTCTTCATCTATGCGGCGACTTTTTAGCAAAGTGAACATAAACTCATAGGCTTTCGCATGCCCCACCGCTTCCAATACATCTCGCAGTGATCTGCCTCCTATGGTCAGCCCATCCTCCAAAAGCACCTTTGTCTCTCTATTTCTTGTTAGTATCATACCATATCAGTAAACATCACTTTGCCTTCAGCTGTTCATAAATACCCCGGATATTCCGGATAAGCTCAGGATGCAGGAAATCTTTCTGGTATACCATGTCAATCTGGCGCACCATGGAGGAATTTTCAATGGGAATAATGGCCAGACGGCCGCTGGCCAATTCCTCGCGGCAGGCGCTTTTGGCAATGATGGTAATTCCCAAATCCATGGTTACCAGCTCTTTAATCATGGACACATTATCCAGCTCCATCATCACGTTAAACTCTGCCAGGCTCATGTTCCTGGCGCCCAGATGCTTCTCAAACAGCTGCCTTGTGCCTGCACTGCGGCTGCGCAGAATCAGCTTTTCATGGCGTATTTCCTCCACGGACACGGTCTTGGCCCTGGCCAGGCGGTGCATGGGCGAGACAGCCAGACACAGGTAATCCGTGTCCAGGGTGGTGGACACCAGCGCCGTATCCGGCACCCCGCCCTCCACCACGGCAAAATCCAGTTCATATGCCTTCAGGCGGCTATAAATTTTTTGAATGGTATTGACACAAATATTTATATGTATATCCGGATTCTCATTGCAGAGGGTGGCCAGCACCTGGGGAATGATGGTCTCTCCTGCCGTGGGAGTGATGCCTACATTCAGGTGGCTGGTCTCCGTCTTGCTGTCCGCAATGGCCTGACAGGCATTGGAATAGACGGCCGCCGCCCTGCGGGCGTACTGCACCAGTATCTTCCCCTGGGGGGTCAGCTTTAGTTTGTTTTTGCTCCTATAAAATATTTTTATATCGAACTCATTTTCCAGCAGGCGAATCTGATGACTCACCGCCGGCTGGGTCAGATTCAGCTTCTGAGCTGCCTTTGTATAGCTTCCGGCTTCGATGACAGCCAGAAGGGTCTTTACTTTCATGTCAAACACGGGCCCGTCCCCCCTCAGTATATAAATATTTTTTATATCCCAATCAAATAATATCATTTGATTTTATCACCAAACACTACTATAATCAAGCAAAACAAAAAAAACGCAGAAAGGAGTGCTGATTATGGCACTATTTTTATCAAACCTGGGAGCAGCAGGAATTATATTGGCCATAGCAGTCATGCTGGCATCCGGCTTTCTGTTGACACGAATCACAAAACAGCTTCATCTTCCTAACGTTACCGGTTATATTATTGCGGGAGTCATCATCGGGCCCTGGTGCCTGAACCTTGTCCCTTCACAATATATTGAACAGATGGATTTCATCACGGACCTTGCCCTGGCATTCATCGCATTTGGAGTAGGAAAATATTTTAAACTGTCATCCCTGAAAGCCAACGGAAAAAACATGGTGATTCTGACCCTGTTTGAATCCCTGACCGCAGGTATCTTCATCACAATTGTTATGCTGATTATTGGGTTATCCCTGTCCTTCAGTCTGCTTTTAGGAGCCATTGGCTGCGCCACGGCCCCTGCCTCCACCATTATGACTATCCGGCAGTATAAGGCCAGAGGGCCGTTTGTGGACACTATCCTGCAGGCAGTTGCCCTGGACGATGCGGTCTCCCTGATAGCCTTCAGCGTGTGCGCGGCCTTTGTCCAGGCCAGTTCCTCCAGCGGCTCTGTGACGGTTTCCCAGATTGCTTTTCCGGTGCTCTTTAACTTATTGGCGCTGGCGCTGGGCGGATTATCCGGTGTGGTGCTCAGCAGGCTGATACACAAACGCCGCAGCAA
>ERZ1036412.1075-NODE-1075-length-10546-cov-5.145458_pt1 | contig 10546 bp, 9 predicted proteins | sample MGYA00514218_ERZ1036412 | MGnify/ENA primary metagenome ERZ1036412 (study PRJEB33795, sample SAMN09464944) | human gut metagenome | host: Homo sapiens | place: USA: Stanford, California | collected 2016-11 | study: EMG produced TPA metagenomics assembly of the... | reverse complement strand
TTTAATGATACGGCGACCACCGAGATCTACACTATCCTCTTCGTCGGCAGCGTCAATGCTTCTGCTTGCACTTGTATTTTATCTGCATTATGAAGCACCGCCGGAAGAACAGAATTTTGCAATGGTAATGGAAATGTTAAGAGCCGGGGCGATTGAGGACGAGGACGACCCAAGTCCTTCTCCGCTTGATAATCTGTTTTCGGATTTGATGATAGATAATCCTGACCACATTGCTTTGAAGTATTACCACTCTTATCATTCCGGTTCTTCCAAAACATTAAAATCTATACAGATAACCCTTGCAGCAAGGCTTGAAAAGTTTAACTTGGAAAGTCTTGCTGCTCTTACTTCTGCCGATGAACTGGATTTGCAGTCACTCGGAGAGAAAAAAGTGGCACTGTTTGCCCTGATACCGGATAACGACTCCAGTTTCAACTTCTTGGTATCCATTCTTTACACACAGCTCTTTCAGCAGTTGTTTTATGCAGCCGACCATATCCACGGTGGCTGTCTGCCGATGCCTGTTCACTTTATGATGGACGAATTTGCCAATGTTTCACTGCCGGACGACTTCGACAAGATACTGTCGGTTATGCGTTCCCGTGGGGTATCGGTAAGCATCATATTACAGAACTTGGCACAGCTTAAAGCCTTGTTTGAAAAACAGTGGGAGAGCATTGTGGGTAACTGCGATGAATTTCTTTATCTCGGTGGAAATGAGCAGTCAACCCATAAATATGTGTCGGAGCTGTTGGGTAAGGAAACCATTGATACCAACACGTTCGGAAAGAGTACCGGAAGAAGCGGTAATTATTCCACCAACTATCAGATTAGCGGCAGAGAGTTACTTACCCCTGATGAGGTGCGTATGCTCGATAATCAGTACGCTATTTTATTTATCCGTGGGGAAAGACCCATTATGGATTTCAAATATGACATTATGAAACACCCAAATGTGGCACTTACCACAGACGGAAAGGCAAGTCATTATAAGCACGGAGAAGTCACAAAAGATATTGCTTCGATTGCTATTTGGGACATTGACCCTGCAACACTTCCTGAAAAGGAAATGGAAGAAACGAACTGGGAACTTCTTTCCGATGAGGAGATGGAAGCTCTGTTCATAAACAATCAAACAAATTAAATTTTGGAGGTATTCAACTATGACTATTTTTAAGAAAAAAGCAACTGATATTCAGGAAACAAAGAAACTGCCTATGACCGGAAAGGTCAAGAAAGGCTTCCGTGCTTACTGCACAATGGTCATTGTCGGTGCGTTGGCACTTGGAATGACAACGACTGCATTTGCAGCGAATGACCCGCTTACCGTAGTCAACAATCTGTCTGACTTTATCTTCGGACTTATCCGTGCTATCGGTATGATTTTGCTCGGCTTTGGTATCGTGCAGGTCGGTCTTTCACTCAAATCTCACGACCCTTCTCAGAGAGCCAATGGCTTCCTGACTCTTGCGGGCGGTGTCATTATCACTTTTGCAAAAGAAATCCTTACTCTTATCACAGGCTAAGATAAGAGTTACACAGTTATCGAGGGGTGTGCCAAGTTAAGGTACACCCCTTAATTGTAAGGAGGTGCTTTGAATGAGTGATAACTGGGTAGTTCAAAATCTTGAAAATGCCCTTGAAACTTGGAATGAAAAACTGTCGGAAATATGGACGCTCATCACAACTACACCGCAGAACTTTAAGGGCGGGAACATCTGGAAGGTTATCGTTGACATCAACGGTGCAGTTCAGGCTATCGGGCTTGCCTTGCTTGTATTATTCTTCGTGATAGGTATGGTAAAGACCTGCGGAAGTTTTACAGATGTGAAGAAACCGGAACACGCTTTAAAACTCTTTGTTCGTTTTGCACTGGCGAAAGGTGTTATCACATACGGGATGGAGCTTATGCTTGCACTATTTAATATCGTGCAGGGAACGATTTCAACCATTATGAATGCTGCCGGATTTGGAACTCCGGAACAGACGACCTTGCCCGCAGAGATGGTAACGACCATAGAGGACTGCGGATTTTTCGAGAGTATTCCCTTGTGGGCGGTAACGCTTATCGGAGGATTATTTATCACGGTGCTGTCGTTCATTCTGATAATGACGGTGTACGGAAGATTTTTCAAGTTGTATATGTACACAGCACTTGCACCGATACCGCTTTCCACATTTGCAGGAGAACCGACACAGAATGTCGGTAAGAGTTTTATCAAGAGCTATTGTGCCGTTCTGCTTGAGGGAGCAGTCATCGTACTTGCTTGTATTATTTTCTCCGTATTTGCTTCATCGCCACCAGTAGTGAATCCTGACGCAGCAGCAGTTACGCAGGTGTGGGCATATATCGGGGAATTGGTATTTAATATGCTCGTTCTTGTCGGTGCAGTGAAAATGTCTGACCGTATTATCCGAGAGATGATGGGACTTTAAGGAGAGATTTTGAGATGAACCAAAGAGATTGTAAGAAATGTGTTTACTATGGCGGTAAACGGAAAGGCAAAGTCTTTTGCCTGAATGATAAATGCGTGAGGGAGAACGACCGAGACCGGAGGAAAGGAAACAGATATGGAAGTAAAAATTAACCGAGAAATCAGAAATTATACAGAGTCAATGTTTTTTGGACTGTCGTTCAGACAGTTCATTTTTTCTGTTCTCGCTTGTGGCGTTGCAGTAGGACTGTATTTCTTGCTCAGACCGTATGTTGGCACGGAAACCGTATCGTGGGTGTGCATTTTGGGCGCTGCCCCGTTTGCGGCACTGGGTTTTGTGAAGTACAACGGTATGACCGCAGAGAAAGCAATCTATGCGTGGATAAAATCGGAGTTTTTAATGCCGAAGAAGTTGGTATTTCATTCCACCAATGTTTATTACGAACTGATGAAGCCAAGCATTGAACAGAAGCAGAAAGACCATTTTCGAGAATCTAAAACATAAAATAAGATTTAATCTATTGACAGACAAGTGCTTTCTGAATATACTATAATGATTTAGCATTTGACTAGATGGGCGGCTTGGGAAGAAAGGAGAAATGTTAATATGTATAAGTATGTGGAAGACAAACAGTTTCTGAGCCGTATGCGTTCGTTATGTGGAGAAATAATGCAAGACCTTTGCCATACGCTTAAAGAAGAATATGATATTGGTGCTTCATTCTATCTCGTGGGCAGTGGTGCAAGAAACCTGATATTACAAAATGCTAATCAACCGATTGATTTGGATTATAATCTTGAAATCACAAGAACAGATGATTGGGAAGATTGCAAAGAAATCAAAGAATGTGTCAGAAAGGCTTTCAATATTGTTCTTAGAGAATATGGGTGGAGCGACTGCCAAGATTCTACCTCATCTTTGACAACGGAAAAGCGGCACTTTAATCAGGGGAATAGTACAGAATTTTCAATGGATATTTGTATTGTTTGCGAGGATACAGACGGGAACTATCATCGCCTTATTCACGATAAGCGACGTTTTCCAAACAGATATTTCTGGAATCAAGCACCTAATTCAAGAAACATTAGAGAGAAAGCGAAGTATATCAAAGAAAAAGGAAAATGGACATTAGTTAGAGAGCAGTATCTGAGAATAAAAAATCAGTATTTGACTTCCAACGACTACAACCATTCCTCTTTCATTTGCTATATTGAAGCAGTCAATAATGTATATAATTCAAGAAAGCACTGGAACTAAATAAAACCAATTTGATGTATCGTCACTATAATCAGTGGCGATATTTTTTTACCAAAAGGAGGTCATGAGTTTTTATGATTAAGACTCTTACGAACCTGTTTAAGCAGGATAAAGAAAAATTTGTTGTACCGAAAGGGGTGCAGGACGTGATTCCCGTGGCAGCTATCTTTGATGATGGCATTTTCAAAGTGGGAAAGGATAAATATTCAAAGACCTACCGCTTTACGGATATTAACTATGCAGTGGCAAGCCGTGAGGATAAGGAAGCGATGTTCCTTGAATATTCTGAACTTCTGAACTCTCTTGATAGTGGTGCAACGACAAAAATCACAATCAATAATCGTCGGCTCAACAGACTGGATTTTGAGCAGACAATTCTTATTCCGACAATCGGAGATAATCTGGATGAGTATCGAGAAGAATACAACAAAATGCTTCTTGATAAGGCAACGGGTGCAAACTCCATTGTTCAGGATAAGTATATTACCATTTCCATCAACAAAAAGAGTGTGGAGGACGCAAGAACTTATTTCGCCCGTGTCGGCGCAGATTTGATTGCTCACTTCGGCAGGCTCGGAAGTAAGTGTGTGGAGCTGGAAACAGACGAAAGACTTCGTATTTTCCACGACTTTTATCGTGTGGGAGAGGAAAGCTCTTTCCATTTTGATATTAAGGAAACAAGAAAAAAAGGACACGATTTTAAGGATTATATCTGTCCTGACACAATGGAATTTGAAAAGGACTATTTCAAGATGGGAAACCGTTATGGAAGAGTCCTTTTTCTTCGTGAATATGCGTCCTATATCAAGGACAGTATGGTAGCGGAACTTACTGATATGAACAGAAATCTGATGATGTCCATTGATATTGTTCCCGTTCCGACTGATGAAGCAGTAAAGGAAGCAGAGAACCGTTTGCTTGGTGTGGAAACTAATATCACAAACTGGCAGCGCAGGCAGAATGCCAATAACAACTTCTCTGCAACTGTTCCGTATGATATGGAGCAGCAGAAGAAAGAAATGAAAGAGTTCCTCGATGACCTTACGACCCGTGACCAGAGAATGATGTTCGCTGTTATCACAATGGTTATTACAGCAGACAGTAAGGAACAGCTTGAGAATGATACGGAAGCGTTGCTTACCACAGCAAGAAAACATCTTTGCCAGTTTGCAACACTGAGATTTCAGCAAGTAGATGGACTCAACACGGTAATGCCGTTTGGAACAAGAAAGATTGATGCGTTCAGAACACTTACAACAGAGAGCCTTTCGGTATTTATCCCATTCAGGGTGCAGGATATTTTCCACGAGAACGGTATCTATTACGGTCAGAATGTTATCAGCAAAAATATGATTATCGCAGACCGTAAGCAGCTTTTGAATGGTAACTCCTTTATTCTCGGTGTATCTGGTGGCGGTAAGTCATTTGCGGCAAAGGGAGAAATCATCAATCAGGTGCTTTCTTCAGATGCGGATATTATCATCATCGACCCTGAGCGAGAGTATTCACAGCTTGTCAATGCGATGGGCGGAGAAGTAATCAATATTTCTGCTACTTCCGACAATCACATCAATGCAATGGATATGAATAAGGATTACGGCGACGGTGCAAACCCTGTCATTTTGAAATCTGAGTTTATTATGTCCCTTTGTGAACAGCTCATCGGCGGAACAAATCTCGGAGCAAAGCAGAAGTCTATCATTGACCGTTGTACGGCAAGCGTGTACCGCAGTTATCAGCAGAATGACTATCAGGGACATATACCGACCTTGCAGGATTTCAGGGCAGAACTTTTGCAGCAGGACGAACCGGAAGCAAAGGAACTGGCACTTGCTATTGAGCTTTTTACGCATGGTTCTCTGAACACTTTTGCAAAGCAGACAAATGTGGATACCAATAACCGCCTTATCTGCTATGACATTCTTGACTTGGGTAAACAGCTTATGCCAATTGGTATGCTTGTTGTCCTTGACTCTATCCTGAACCGTATCACACAGAACCGTGCAAAGGGTAAGAATACCTTTATCTTCATTGATGAGATTTATCTTCTGTTTCAGCACGAATACTCTGCAAACTTCCTCTTTACCTTGTGGAAGCGTGTGAGAAAATACGGTGCATACGCAAGCGGAATTACCCAGAACGTCGATGACCTTTTGCAGAGCCACACAGCAAGAACAATGCTTGCAAACTCAGAGTTTATCATTATGCTGAATCAGGCTTCCACAGACAGGCTTGAGCTTGCAAAACTTCTGAATATTTCCGACCTCCAGATGTCCTATATCACGAACGTGGAAGCAGGACACGGACTTATTAAGGTGGGAAGTTCGCTTGTACCGTTTGCAAACAAATTCCCTAAGAACACGAAACTTTATAAACTGATGACGACCAAGCCGGGCGAAGCGTAAGGAGGGATTTACAATGTCTAAAATTCAATTTCGCAATGCTGCACACAGAGATTTTGTATTGGAAAATCTGGATAAGTGCAAAGTCAACGACTGCTATCACAGAGCATTTTTCTATGTGATGGGTATTTCAGAAGAAACGAGAATGAACATCGGAAAGATGTTTGATTTTAAGAGGGACTGCATCATACCGGAAGGTATGCACGGCGGTTGGCAGACAAGTGGCACAGTCAAGGTCTGCCACCTTGCCTTTAATCTCTGGAATGGATTTACGGAAGAAGGCAGGGAAAATCTCTATACACCGGAGGAACTGTTCTGTTGTGGATATGCTCCGTATTTTATGGAGGGTATCAAGTTGAGGTATCCGGAGTATTGCAGGGATTTGACCCCGCCTAAAAGAAACGATATGGAAAGGTAAGAGAAAATGAGCAGAAAAATCTATATTATTATTGCGGTGGTGCTTACAGTAGTGTTGTCTGTATGTACTTTCTTTATTATCCGTAATCACATTGACTCTGCCAAGCAGAATGAAGTCTATGATAACCTTGCGGAGATTGTGGAGGACGAGCCGCCAAAGGAAAATGAGGGCGTGACGTTTTCGGAAGATAAGGACTATCTTGCAGAATATCTTGAACTCTATCGGCAGAATGAGGATATGGTGGGTTGGATAAAGGTTGAGGATACCAATATCAACTATCCGGTCGTGCAGTCTGTAAATGAGCCGAACTTCTACCTGAAGCACAAGTTTGATAAGACCTATTCCGCTTATGGCTGTCCATATGTGCAGGAAAATTGTGATGTGCAGAAACCTTCAGACAACATCATTATATACGGACACCATATGAATGATGGTTCGATGTTTACGGGACTGATGAAGTACAGAAACAAGAGCTTTTGGGAAGGTCATAAGACTATTACCTTTGATACACTGACGGACAGACACCAGTATGAAGTGATTGCAGTCTTTAAGACAGTCGTTTATACAGACAGCTCCTATAGCTTTAAGTATTATGAGTTTACGGACGCAGAAAATGCGGCAGAGTTTGATGCGTATGTTGCCAAGTGCAAGGAACTTTCTTTGTATGATACCGGAGTATCGGCAGAGTATGGCGACAAGCTTATTTCTCTTTCTACTTGTGAATATTCAAGAAACAATGGCAGGCTTGTTGTTGTCGCTAAGAAAATATCTGAGTAATGCAGGTAAAATTAACATTAAAAACACTTTTCTGACAAGTTTGTATGGTGGAAAGTGTACTTTCTCGGACGTATAATATTAGTAGACGGGGAGGTGAAGTAAGTGTTGGCAGATAACCTGATATTTCTTCGTAATATCAAAGGACTGACGCAAGAACAGGTCGCAGAAGTGATAGGAATTTCCAGACAGTCCTATTCTAAATGGGAACAGGGAGTTTCCCAAACAAAAGGATATTAAGAAATAACCTGTGTTTGCCTGCTTGCAAACAAAAGAATATTGCTACTAAGCTAAGAGATACTGCATAGGTGTGTTGGTATCTCTTTTTTTATGCTGCGAAACAGCACACTATTTCATTTCTGCTTGTTCGTTATCAACGTCTTAGCTCATAGCTTGTCAAGAACCTGTTGCAACGCAATGCGTCAGCACTCTTTACAAGCTGTGTGATAAGGCGTATCTTCTTGATGGCAGAAATTACCAAGCATTTTACTTTTACAGTAAGGTGCTTTTTTGTTTATGATATTTATCTATATCCATAGGAAGGAGGATTAATAAAAAAAGGCACAGGTTTATGGATATGTACGGGTTTCCAGCATAGACCAAAATGAGGAACGACAGATTGTCGAACTATCAAAAAGAAATGTACTTTCAAAAAATATCTACATAGACAAGCAGTCTGGAAAAAGTTTTGAACGTCCGCAATATAAAAAGCTTGTAAGAAAGCTAAAACAAGGCGATTTGCTTTATATTTTAAGCATTGACCGACTAGGCAGGAACTATCTTGAAATACAGGAGCAATGGAGAATACTGACGAAAGAAAAAGGGATTGATATATGCGTTATAGATATGCCCTTGTTAGATACAAGGAATGGAAAAGATTTAATGGGAACATTCATTGCCGACCTCGTATTACAGATACTATCGTTCGTGGCACAGAATGAGAGTGAAAACATCAGAAAAAGACAGGCACAGGGCATTGCGGTGGCAAAGGCAAAAGGAATAAAATTCGGCAGACCAGAAATCGCGCTTCCAGAGAACTTTGGGGAGCTTGTCCATGAATGGGAAAAGAAAAGGCTTCCTCTATCGGAAGTCTTGGAAGTATGCAAAATGAGTGAAGCCACATTTTACAGGAAATTAAGGGAATATCGCTTATTAAAACAAAAATAATTTGTGCTGAACTCTTAAAAGGTACACTTTTTGATAATCATGAGTCAGGGAATACCATCAACCTTAGCAAGAGATTATGGTTAGAAAAACGGCTAAAAATACCACGAGTATTGAAAAAATAGGCATTATCGCTTATAATGGAAGTGATACAATAGACTGTTAAAAAGTGTACTTTTTGATAATGATATAAAAGCAGGAAGGGAGGAATAGAATTTTTTAATCGTCTGTTGTAAATTTAAGAAAGGAGAAAGAACAATGAATCTAAAGAGGTTCACAAGTTTTGCACTTGCATTTATCTTGTGTTTCGCATTAGCACCTGTTAACGCTGACGCTCTTGCCAGTGAAAACGATGCAGTGAAAAATGGTTATTATGACAGTTCTGGTCAATGGGTTGAAGGTAAATTACAGCAGACGCTACCAGAAGGAATTCATTCTGTTAATAAAACTGCCACGCCTGTTGCTGACAACACTTATGAGGTTACCTTGGAAGTTGTTACTAAACAAAAGGTTGAATCATTCACCAAAAAGTCTGCAACTGTTCTTGTGCTTGATACATCAAAGAGTATGAACGATGATTCACGCCTAAAAACTTTAAAAAATTCGGCTGCTGAATTTATCACGACATACGCAGGAAAGAAAGAAAACACGGGACGTTATTTAGCCGTTGTCCAATTTTCTACTGGAACTAAGGTAGTTCTAAATTGGACAGATGTTTCTACGGAACAAGGAAAGAAAAGTGCTATTGATTCGATTCAAGCATTAAGGGCAAATGAAGGAACTAATTTGCAAGCTGGATTAAAACAGGCATCTTCTTTATTTAAGCAGTCTACGGTTCAGGAAATTCAAAAGGAGAATAGAAACACAGTTGTATTAACCGATGGAGCACCAACCTATTATCTTGAAAAATGCTCTGGTGGAATATTTACATGGACACATACGCATGTTGTAATTGATGGTGTCATCTATGATGAAAAAGGTTCTGGAAGCAGTGGAAGTCAAAATATTATTGATTTGACAACTAAAGATGCTAAAGTTCTTAAGGATGAATCAAAGGTTTATACCGTGTGTTATGGAGCACAGAATCAAACCACCTATAAAGGCGGTCCGTTGGTTTCTGATTTTCTGGCAGATAATATCGCACAAAGTCCAGATACAGCATTTATCGCTGGAAAAACTGAAGATTTAATGAAAGTCTTCGAAGCTATTTCTGAAAGTGTTGTCAGTGGGATTACTGGTGAAAATCTAACTGTTACTGACGGTTCTGCTCCATTTGTTACAGTGAGCAACTTGCCAACAACAATTCAGCAAGATGAGAATGGCTTTACATGGAAGTTGACGAATGCAACTACAACAACGGAAGGTAACCAAACTTATTATACTTATCAGCTAAAGTATACTGTCAAATTAGATGCAGATAATGCTGAATTTAAGGAAGAAAACTGGTATCCGCTTAATGGCAAGACCGAAATCAATATGCCAAGTGGAGAAAAAGTTAAATTCCCGATTCCTGCAGCACAGGGAACAAAGACACGTTATACCGTCACTTATACTGATGGGGTCGACAATGAAGAAGTATTCAAAGACAAAGTGTTTGAGAACATCGTAACAGGTTCTAAAACACCGGATTTCGGAGAAATACCGGTAAGAGATGGATATACTTTTAAAGGATGGTCACCTCAAATTGAAGATACAGTAACAAAAACAGTCGTCTATAATGCAACTTGGGATATGAACCTGATTGACTTAAACATAGCACCAACCATCACGGCAACGGATAAAGTACTGACTGTCGGTGATACCTTTGACCCAAAAGCAGATGTAACAGCAAGCGATAAGGAAGACGGCGACATCACAGCAAATCTCGAAGTTGTGAAGAATGAGGTGGATACAACCAAAGCTGGGGTATATGAAGTAACCTACAAGGTAACAGACAGCCAAGGAGCATCCTATACAACAACAATTCAGGTTACAGTGAATCCGAAGATGGAAACACTGAACGAAGCACCAATTATCACAGCGACCGATAAAACAATTACAGTCGGTGATACCTTTGACCCAAAAGCAGATGTAACAGCAAGCGATAAGGAAGACG
>ERZ1036412.1064-NODE-1064-length-10721-cov-8.172136_pt1 | contig 10721 bp, 15 predicted proteins | sample MGYA00514218_ERZ1036412 | MGnify/ENA primary metagenome ERZ1036412 (study PRJEB33795, sample SAMN09464944) | human gut metagenome | host: Homo sapiens | place: USA: Stanford, California | collected 2016-11 | study: EMG produced TPA metagenomics assembly of the... | reverse complement strand
CAAGGGGGAAGTCTGCGCTTTTTTGGCTACCCGGAAGGTTATGTTTCACAGTAATAAAGCAAAATTCAGAATAATGAGCAACACCGAGGACAAGAGCATAATACCGACAAAACGCCGTATTAGTTTCGGTACGCTTTTCATATTACTTGCCCTCCACAACGAGTTTATAACCAAGTCCCTTAATTGTTATCAGGGAAACAGGCTGAGATGGATTCGCTTCAATCTTTTCTCTGATCCGGCGAATATGCGCCATCAGTGAATTTTCATAACCGAAAGGATTATCGCCCCAAGCGGCTTCACACAAAGCGTCGATCGTAACGATTCGTCCGGCGTTTCGATATAAGGCTGTGAGAATATCATGTTCCTTTGCTGTAAGTGAAATATGCTCTCCGTCCTTTATGATTTCTGCACGCTCAAAGTCAATTTCGCTGTCATGCAATTTTACAAGAGGATTTTCTGTTTTATAACTCCTGCGAAGAATGGCACTCACACGGAACAAAAGCTCCTTTGGCAAAAACGGCTTTACCATGTAATCGTCTGCACCGAGTCCGAAGCCACGAAACTTATCGTTATCCTCGCCACGGGCAGATAAGAACAGCATGGGATAGTCAGCCACTTTTTTAAGCCGCTCCATCAGATCAAACCCATTCCCATCAGGGAGCATTACATCAAGAATTGCAAATTCAGGTTGGTAGGTTTCAGAAACAGTAATCGCTTCACCCACCGTTTTTGCCGATTTAATATTATGAAATCCGTCCTCGTTTAAAATAGACACGACCATATCTAAAAGCTCCTGCTCATCATCGACAAGCAAAATGCGTTTTTGCTTCAAGTAATCATAGTCCATAGGTCTACCTCCTTTGTGTTTCCTATTATACCATAAAAATATGTCATTTTCTAATATGCTCTGAAATGTAAAGTAAATGTAAGGACACGAGAAGGTTAGCACAAGGTTGGGAAGTTACAATGTACTTGCAATGATGCGAAAGGAGCAAAACACAATGAATATTATTGAAACTAAAAATCTGACAAAATCATATGCTGATTTTACTGCGGTTTCGGGTATCAATCTGCATATCCCGAAAGGCGCTGTCTATGGTTTTCTCGGTCCGAACGGTGCTGGAAAGTCCACTACAATGAAAATGTTTTTGGGACTTACCAAACCAACCGATGGCTCATTTACGATTGACGGGAAGATGTACTCCGAAAACAGAGTGCAGATTCTAAAAGAAATCGGCTCGTTTATTGAAGCCCCCGCCTTTTATGGAAATTTAAGCGGTGAAGAAAATCTCGAAATTATTCGCAAGATATTGGGACTTCCCAAATCCTCCGTAGCGGAAGCTCTTGAAATCGTGGGGCTGACGCAATTTAAGAAGCGGCTTGCAAAAAAATATTCCCTTGGAATGAAACAGAGGTTAGGTCTTGCAAGCGCCTTGATTGGAAAACCGCCAATCCTCATTTTAGATGAGCCGACAAACGGACTTGATCCTGTCGGTATCCACGAAATCAGAACGCTGATCCGTTCTTTACCTGAAAAGTTTGATTGTACCGTTTTGGTATCGTCGCATTTGCTGTCCGAAATAGAACTGATGGCGGATACCATCGGTATTTTGAATCACGGTCATCTGCTGTTTGAGGGAACACTTGAGCAGCTTAAAACCAGTGCAGTTTCACAGGGCTACCCTACGGATAATTTGGAGGATACATTCCTTGCCTTGATCGATGCTGACAACAGGCAAAGGGGGGCGGTGCGATGAGCGTTTCTTTGGAATGTAAAAAGGCAAAGCGGACTGGATTTTTACCCACATTTTTATGTGGAGGTATTTTAGCTGCGGTTGTCCCTATTATCAATATGGCTGTCCGTTCGGAAATGTATCTTAACCTGCCAGGAAATCCGATACAAATTCTGCTTGGCGCAAATTGGCAGATGATGGCAATGCTGAACGTGCTGCTTGTAGTGACGGGAGCCTGTCTGTTATATCATACCGAATATGCCGACAATGCGATGCAGAAAATGAAGTCTTTGCCTATTCGTGAAAGTTCTATTTTCTTGAGCAAAGCAGTTTTGACAATTTTTATGAGCCTTTTTGTGCTTGTAATAGAAGCGGGAGCAGTCACATTATGTTCCTATCATTGGTTTGAAATCGGAAGCGGCTTTTTTGGTGAACTGTGCAAAGGCTTCGGGTATTCGTTATTCTTGATGTTACCCTGCATTATTTTGTCGCTTCTTATTTCGGAAGCCTGTAAGAATATGTGGGTATCACTTGGAATTGGCGTAGTATGCGTGTTTACTGCAACTATGCTGCCGACAAGTCACTTTGCTCTTTCTCTCTTTCCCTTTGCACTGCCTTTTCAGATATTTGCGGGTACAGATATAACGCAGTCAACGCACTATATCTGCGGTGCAATCGCAGAGCTTGCTGTGTGTGGTTTGGCGCAGCTCATACTTGTAAAGGTAAGGAGGTCGTTTGAATGAGCTTTTTAACACTTGTCGGCGTAGAGTTCAAAAAAATACGCCGATCTAAAATCCTTTTCATTTTGGCAGTAGCTGCCGTTATTCTTTGGATGCCGTCTATCTTGAATGCCAAAATGAATTTCGGTATGCAGGCAGAGGGAATTTCGCCGGAAAACAATTTCTTTATTCAAGGCTTTATGGGAATGGCGTGGTTTATGTTCCCTGCAAGTATGGTAGTCGGGACAGTTCTTTTAAGTCAGACTGAAAGAGCAAACAAGGGCATTTTGAAAATGCTTTCCCTGCCGATCAGTACAGCGAAACTATGTATAGCCAAGTTTGTTGTGTTGCTAACGCTGGCGGCAACACAAATCTTAATGATGACGGGTGTGTACTATATCAGCGCCGCCATCAGTTCGGGGACACAGGATTATAATTTTATCTTGCCGCCATTGTTTGTTCAAAAAGAGATTAGCTTAATATTTCTGTCCGCAATACCGATGATTGCATTTTTTTGGATGTTATCAGTTTGTATTCAGACGCCGATTTTTTCTATTGGTATCGGCTTGGCTTCGATTGTACCGTCGGTGTTGATCATCAATACAAAAGCGTGGTTTGCTTATCCAATGTCGTATCCGTTTTTCGTTATCACATCCGAATATGGAAAACTTGCAGCAAACCTTGATATAGCGCAGGTTGAGCTAATACCGTGGATACCTGTCGCTATCCTTATTACAATCTTATGTTTAGGCATTTCCTGCCTTCGTTTCGGGCAGGCTGAAAGGAGATAATTATGATGAAAAACAAAATTTTAACCGCTGTCAGCGCCATTATGCTTTTTGTCCCGTGGACAATTCTCCCGCTTAGAACTTTTGATTGGGCGTTAGAATCGCCTGTCGCTGAAATTATGATTGCCTGCTATGCAGCATTTATGATTTTCAGTGGAGTGTTCACCATTATCTCTTATGTCAAGGCAAAGGCTCAAAACAATTTGATGAAAGTTTGTTTAATTGTAAACAGTCTTTATGCAGTTGCCGGTGTTTTCTTTTTAGGACTGATGGTTGTTCAAAATATGATGTAAGGAGGCGCATTCGCTATAATGCGCTTATAGCCATTGCAGTGGCTGTCCTCTTATGCCTTGTCACTCCACTCCTCATCGGCACAGCCAATCTGGATCGTAATTCCGCAGCCATGCCGCTGGAGATGTTTGTTTCCCTGATTGGCGTTGTGCTTCTAACGCCGGTGTTTCAGCCGGAGCAGAACGAGGAAATTGACGATCTGGTATCTTCCAAGTATTGCAGCACAGCAAAGGTCCACCTGATACGAGCGGTGTATTCCGTGGGAATTGCTGCCTTGTTAATCTGCGTATTTGCCACATATATGAAACTGCAAAGCTGTGATGTGACGCCAATTTTGGCGCTAGGGACGATGGCGGATGCCCTATTCTTAGGCTCCATGGGCATGCTGACCTCCGCGCTGACGGGAAATACAGTCATCGGATACATGCCGCCGCTGCTTTATTACGCTCTCAACATCGGTATGGGGCCAAAGCTGGGAAGTTTTTACCTGTTCTTTATGATAACGGGCAACTACACAGCAAAGCTGTGGCTGTTTACGGCAGGGCTGGCAATGATTGCAGCAGCTCTATTCTATCAAAGGCTCCGTAAGAGTATGCTTTAAAAAAGGACATCAATACGCAGTGCTCACTGTGTGTTGATGTCTTTTTATTAAATGAATCAATTTACATTGGCGCTTTACACCAGGGGGTGAAAATATAGTCATTGACAATTTGTCAGTCGTGTGATATACTAACAAACTAGGAGGTAGCATATTATGCGTGATGTGAAAGAGCCAGAGATTCGCAGAGCTGAAATCATGGATGCTGCGATCCAGTTATTTACTATAAAAGGATACCTGAATACTACAACGCAGGACATCATTGATAAAGTTCAGATTTCTCGCGGACTTTTATATTATCATTTTAAGAATAAAGAGGATATTCTATACTGTATTATAAACAGATATTCTGAACCATTACTGAAGCAGTTGGAATCATTGGCATATGATGAGACGAAAAGCGCTCCTGAGAAAATCAAAGCATTCGTTTCTCTGACTCTTGTTTCGGATGAGGACATTACGGTTGAAAATTCTGTTCTCCAGGAAGCGGTTAATCTGGAGGAAAATCGCTATATGCTGGATCGTTTTTATCACAGGTTATGTGAGTGTATGATAGGTTACTTTGCCTATATTCTTGAACAAGGAAACGAAGAAGGCGTGTTTCATGTGGAAAAGCCGAAAGAGATGGCGGCATTTTTAATGACTGGATATATTTTTGTATCTAATGACGCTAAGATTGCCAAACAGGATAAGAGACAGTTAGAGAGTTATTTGGAGACATATAAAATACTGTTGGAAAGGGTATTGAATCCTAAAGTGCCGCTTTTTTTCTAAAATTTGAATGAGAGTTTGTATAACAGCAATATCATTCTTATTTTTCACACAATGACTGACAAAATGTCAGTAAACATCCGGTAGTTATTCTATCGGTTATTTTTAAAACACAAACTGACGAATTGTCAGTGGAGGAGGACATATCAATGCTGAAAATTGAACACCTTACAAAGACTTATCCAAATGGAAAAAAGGCAGTTGATGATTTATCCTTGACGATACAAGCAGGGGATATCTATGGATTTATCGGTGCAAACGGGGCCGGAAAAACCTCTACGATAAAAGCAGTAGTCGGTATCCATGAATTTGATCAGGGGGAAATCTACATCAATGGAAAATCCATTCGCACAAATCCGTTGCAGTGTAAAAAGGAACTGGCTTATATTCCGGATAATCCAGATTTATATGAACATCTGACGGGATATCAGTATATTAACTTTATTGCTGATATTTATGAGGTGGGACTATCTGACCGAAAGGAGCAGATTGAGAAATATGGTGAACTTTTTGAGATGAATTCCAGCCTGGGAAATGTAATTGCCTCTTATTCCCACGGGATGAAACAGCGGACAGCTATTATTTCTGCCTTGATTCATAAGCCAAAGCTTCTGATTTTAGATGAACCTTTTGTCGGATTGGACCCCAAAGGAGCATGGCATCTGAAACAGACCATGCAGGAGCTTGTACAGAGTGGAGGTGCAATATTCTTTTCTACGCATGTTTTGGATGTTGCAGAAAAACTCTGTAATAAAATCGCCATCATCAAAAGAGGAGAGCTGATAACATCCGGAAACATTGAAACAGTCAGGGGCAATCATTCTCTGGAATCTGTTTTTATGGAGGTGCAAAGTCATGAATAAAACGATGCTCTTATTAAAAACGCAGATATATAACTATTTCTCGTTAAATGAACTATTTCATTCCGAAAAGAAAAAGAGCAATTTTGTTTTTATCACAGCAGTCGGGATATTCACACTATTGGCCTTCCTGAGCGGCTATAACGTAATGACAGCTCTTGCACTTGCAAAAATGGGGCAGGCGCAGACAACAACGACACTTCGGTTCCTGAAAAGATGTTTTCTCTGTGCCATGCATGGGCAAAAGAGAATCAGGCAGACTTTCGCGGTATGGTGTATATCTTTGTCCGTATGGCAATGCTGAATGGAGATGCAGACAAACACTTTTACGAGATATGGGTTCCGCTAAAATAAGGAAAAAAATAAATTGCACTTCCCTCTTGACTTGGGGGTTTCCACCGGCCTTACAGTATTATTTGTAAGGCCGGCGTTTTTTCTTCGGCCATATTAAGCAGAAGGGAGAAAAGAATGCGACTGCTTATTATCAATACATTGCCTAAGGATCATCCGCTGGCAGAAAAAGCAATCTGTTACCTTGCCGAAAAAGCATCGGAGTGTAAGACATTTTATGCGGAAGATATGAGGATAACGCCTTGTATTGGTTGCAATGCCTGTTGGTTAAAAACGCCTGGTATTTGCGCTGTCAAAGACGATTACGAACAAATCCTTAAGGCTTACCTGCAATATGATGTTACCGTTTTTATTTCTGACACGGTACTGGGATTTGTTGAACGCTGCCGGCGCAGCTGGGATGTGGATATGGAAGGACGTTCATCAAAGGAGATATGTTCGGCCTCAGTCTGATGGGTGAGAAAATAGGGGCCAAGCTATTGCAGCCATTTATTGAGATTGGACGGCAATTTGGAGAAAACGGTGCTTTCCAAACGGAAATCATAGAAACATTCTCCACACCGGAATATCTTTCGGAGAAACAGATTCGCATGTCGAACGGTCCGCTCCGGTATGTGCAAAGATTTGCAATGCGGTATTTTGCCAAACGGCTTGGGTGCAAGACGAAATTGGATGCAAAGCCGTTCTGTGAGAACGAATTACAAAAGGCATGGGAGGAAACGAGATGATACAAATTCACGAGGTAATCAAAACCTTTGATGGAAAAGAAGTATTGCGGAATCTGAATTTGAATGTGGAACGTGGTACTATTTATGGGCTTCTTGGGGCGAACGGCGCCGGAAAGACAACTACATTCAAATTGATTTCCGGTTTGCTGCAGCCCACTGCCGGTACCATTCGTTTCGGCGGGACAGTTATTCAAGCTCAGAATAAAAAGTTCCTAAGAGAGATGGGTGTTTTGATTGAAACGCCGGTATTTTATGAGCATTTATCAGCGAGCGAAAACCTGGAGATTCATTTAGCCTATATGGGCTGTGATACGGCGGACATTGACAGCAGTTTGCTGCTGGTGGGTCTTGCTGATACTGGGAGGAAGCCTGTTTCAAAGTTTTCTCTTGGTATGAAGCAGCGGCTGGCCATTGCGAGGGCAATCAGCCATTCACCGAAGCTTCTGGTGCTGGATGAGCCGTTCAACGGACTGGATCCTATGGGTATCCGGCAAATGCGGGAACTGTTCTTGTCTCAGATCAAAGATTATGACAGGACAGTGTTGATTTCCAGTCATATATTAAGTGAGATCGAGCATATCGCACCTGCCTCTGTGGCTGGTTCCAAACACGGCACAAAGCTCCTATCATTTTGTAGCGTTTACGCTTTTTTGCGTTACATTAGGAATTACCTTAGCGGCAGCTCACAAAATTACGAAAAGCATATGGGTTTCTGTTCTGCTTCATGCATGGTCCAATACTGTTTTAGGAGGGATGTGTACCTTAACTTCTTTGTGTGGTTTCCCAAGTCTGAAAACCTGGATTGTCAGTTTGGCGCAGATAGTGGTGATAATGATTATAATGGTTGCTTATACTCGGAAAAGGTCTGAGTAGTTTCATAAGTCTGTTACAGGCTTTTTCAGACCCATTGACAAATAGGAGTTTTTTCTATATAATTAAACTGTAAGTTTAATTATTGGAGGGTACTATGGGAAGGAGAAAAAAAGAACCGAGAAGCGTACATCGGGAAAATATCTCCTCTGCGGCAGCCACACTTTTTATGGAAAAGGGAATTTCCCAGACGTCGATGGATGATATTGCAAAAGCGGCGGGCTACAGCAAAGCCACGCTCTATGTGTACTTTGAGAGTAAGGAAGAAATTGTCAGCGTATTGGTACTGGACAGTATGAAAAGGTTATGCTCATATCTTTCCTCGGCTATACAGCAGCAGGAATCTACAAGGGAAAAGTATGACCTGATTTGTCAGGAACTGGTGCGGTATCAGGAGGAATATCCGTTTTATTTTAATATGACGCTGGAAAAAATCAATATTCAGTTTGAAAACCAGAATACTTATCCAGAGGAGAAGGAAACCTTTCAGGTAGGAGAAGAGATCAGCAAAATGATAAAATCTGTTTTGCTGTCCGGCATGGAAAAGGGCGACTTGCGAACAGACTTGGAGATTGCGCCTACTTCGTTTTCATGCTGGGGGATGCTGGCAGGGCTGATACAGCTGGCAGCAAGTAAAGAAGAATATATCAAACAGTCTATGGGACAATCCAAAGAACAGTTTCTCCAATATGGATTTGATATGTTCTACCAATCTATTGCGAACACGGAGGCAAAGCAATGAGCCAGAAACGAGTACTTGCGATTTTAGGTAGTCCTCATCCAGATGGAATCACGGCAGCCATGCTGAACCATGCCGTTAGTGCGTCGGAAAAGGCGGGATATACTGTTACCAAAATCAATTTATATGAAAAGGATCTTGCTTTCTGCACAGGATGCAGGGTTTGTTTAAAAACAGAACAATGTGTGCAGAAGGATGATATTCAGGAAATCACTTCCCTGCTCCGGGAATGTCAGGTTGTAATCCTTGCGGCTCCTGTATACTGGGCCAATGTTCCAGCGCCTGTGAAAAACCTCTTTGACCGGTTGTTGGGAATTGCCATGGAAGAAACGGCAACCTTCCCTAAACCGAGACTGAGTGGGAAGCGATACATGCTGCTGACCGCCTGCAATACGCCTGCTCCCTTTTCCTGGATATTCGGGCAAAGCAGAGGTGCGATCCGCAATATGGACGAATTCTTTAAAACAGCCGGCATGAAACCTATGGGAAAAATTGTCTGTGCCAATACAGGAAAGCGGAAGACCGTACCGGATCAAGTCCTAAACAAGATAACGAGGTGCTGGAAATGAAGCGATATTATTGAGGATTTCCTTAATGGTCATTTATTAGGAAGCAACGCCAGACCTGACAGCCGATTTGACAAATTCACACAGATATGATATTGTTTTAACAGAATAACAAAATAAAACATCAAAATAGAAATGAAGCCATAAAAATAAAACCTGTCACTGGCAGGCTAAAAAACATCTTGAAGGAAGCTGGGCTGTTTATAAAGCTGCAAATTCCGGATATATCTTCCGTTTTGTTTCAATCAGGGCACCCATGATACGGCATCCCTTACTGCTTACGAGATACCTTCTGGAATGGGGAACCTTCCGTATCAGACCGTGTGCCCGGAGCTTTGCAAATGTCCTGCTCATCCGGTTACGCTGCTGCGGTGTGTCAAAGTCCTCCGTATAGATGACCCTGCGGATATCCCGGTTGGTAAAGCCCCGGATCAGGTACTTTCCGTCTGAAATGGTTTCAAACAGCCGGAAGGTTTCTTCCGACCAGACAGAGAAGCCAGTGTAAGCTCTGCCTTTTACAGTTTTCTTCCCGCAGACCCCGTTGATCTCCTTTTCTATGCTGGCAGCGGGGACAACGTCATGGATGGCATCCAGGAACCGTTTGTTTGCAGCTTTTGCTATTTCTGCATACCGGTAGAGGTTGGCGATTGACTTTCCCATGGGAACCCAGCGCTTTGAAGCTGTGCCGTCCCTGTGGCGGACATCCTTATAAGTTTTGAATTCCTTTGGGTCATTGATGGTCAGCTCAATCCGCAGGCAGTTATATTTATCGTACATCTTGATGCTGTTTGACTTCATTTTGAATTTGATCCTCCAGCCCTCGGGACGTTTACGGTAATCGGAGACTGCCTCTCCCAGAAACTTTGCATCAAGTTTGCGCCCCAGAAAGGAAAAAACATCCGTGCATTTGAAGTCGTAGAATGCGTGCCCGACCAGGGAAGGATAGATATCCTCCAGCGCCTGACGGCTCTTAAACATGACATCGGTCGCGTACTCGCATTGGTCCACACACCAGTGGTAGCCGGCATGCAGGATTTTCTCAACAGTACCAAGATAAGGATTCACTTTATGGGCAAAAAAGTCCAGCTGCCTGCAGAGGGATTTGGCATCGAATTTATCCGCAAGCTCCTGTGCTTTTGCGATATCACTGATTCCGGAAAAGGAATTGTCATACATCTGGTAAGAGATGCCGTTTTCTTCCAAAACATGCTTCATCATCTCCCGGCCGTTGATGTATACCTGGATCATGAAGGGGAACCATGTCTGGAGCTTGACATGCATGAAGCCGAAATTTTTATCCAGGTAATAAAAGTAATAGTATTTGCATTTACGCATAACGGTTTTAAGTTCCAGCTTTCCGTCCGGCTGTTTAAGGGGCTGGAAAGTCTGGCATCCTTCCACAACGGAGAGGATGCAGATAAGGCCTTCCGGTACGGGGTTTGTTTTCAGAATATCAAGGGCAGTCTGCTCTTTTGGGATTTTGGAGGATGTCAGGTAGACCAGGGGACGGTTTTCATATGCCGCCATGCTTTCCACATGGGAGACGATATCGTCCGTGACCGTATTGGCGTAAGCGGAAAAATCCTTCAGCAGGACGTCAAGGCAGGAAAGGAAATATTTCCGCCCGGAAAGGGAAAACAGCTGGAAAATATGCCCTTTGATGATAATCCTGTCAAAAAAGGAAAAAATACCGTTGATTTTATCTTT
>ERZ1036412.1061-NODE-1061-length-10757-cov-4.786862_pt1 | contig 10757 bp, 18 predicted proteins | sample MGYA00514218_ERZ1036412 | MGnify/ENA primary metagenome ERZ1036412 (study PRJEB33795, sample SAMN09464944) | human gut metagenome | host: Homo sapiens | place: USA: Stanford, California | collected 2016-11 | study: EMG produced TPA metagenomics assembly of the... | reverse complement strand
TCTGCAAAATAATCTCTTCCAAACTGCGCCTTATATCTCTTTGGCAGTGCTGCTGTTGATTTCAATTTCACTTGTTTTTCGTCAATGTAAATTGTTTTTTCCATAACATCCTCCGCTTTTCTATTGGGGCAGATCGCTCCACCCCTTTATTTCGCTTTACCTACTTTTGCCTTTCCAATCTTCCCCCTGCCTACCAAGGCGAGGTCTTCAGGGGGTGCTATTCCCCCGATTTTTCATACACTGTTGTATACCAGGAGTTATATGTTGCTTCATCGGCTCCTGCCGCTGTGGATGCTTTAACTAAGTTGTCTGTCGGTCTCGGACTTGCCACAAGCGAAAGTTCTGTTGTGTTCGGTTCTCCGCTATCTTTTGTTGTACTTCCAACAGATGGTCTGTTTACAGAGCAGTAATAAAAGAGGTGTCTTGTCGCCTTGACATCTCCCTGAAATTCGAACATCAGTGCGATATTTGCCACCTGTGCGTCAGAGTTTTCGAGAATCACACCTTTTTCTGTTTTCTCCTCTTTTAACACTTCTGTCCGGAATTCTTCCGGTACTCTTGCAAGCGTAAGTGTACCCTCGTATCCCTGATTATTTGCGTTGGTGTAATAATCAATATCATCTGCTTTAAACCGGATCAGATCGCCGCTTTTGTCGAATGTGATACTTACCGCCCCCGGTAATCTCTTGGGCGATCCGTATGTGATTTTTCCGCCTTCTCCTTCTGTAATAACAGCGTAATAACAGTTTCTTAAGCCGAATTCTACTTTGTTTTCTTTTCCTGCCATGTTCTTTACCTCCTATATTTCAATTTCATATGCTTTCAAATACATATTTTCAGATTCTAAAAAACTCTCGTACGACTCATACTGGAGCTCATTGTTATTTAGTAGTTGCTTTACTTTTTTCTCTAACTGCAAGTCTTTCTGATCTGTGTATACCTCGATCGTGACGGCATATCCCTCGTAATACACGGTGTCATCCGCATAAAATCCGATATCCTCATCCACATAGTATACGATGTACGGTAATTCTGGTACTTGACCGACTGCAAAACAACGATACGCAATCGGAAGATTGAGTGATTTTAACTTGTCTTTTAATTCTGGCAACGTCATTTTACAGTCTCCTTTCCAGTTCTTCGACATACTCTTTTATGCATTCCTGTTCCACTTCTTCGATGTGCGGATATGCTCGTACTTCACCGATTTTTCTCCCACCACGTTTCAACTGGTGTCCTTTTTCCAGTAAATGTGCTATGCGGTATGTTGGAGATTTATTGTACACCGTTATTCCATATTTATCGGTCGTTCTCGTCCAGTTCTTTGCATAAGTACCGCCATTCTTGCTCTTTGGACTATTTTCTCTTAGTTTTTTCGCAGCTTTTCCGGACACTTCCATTGCGACTTTCTGTGTGGTTTCTTTTACTTCTTCTGTGTATTCTTCAATCTGCCGCATAATTTCTCTTGTGAGTTTGTCAGCACTTATGCTTTCGCTCATTTTTCAATCCTTTCCGTACAGGTCAGTTCCAACTCTTCCATGCTGATCTGATACGTTTTCACCACTTTCAGTTTCTTTCCGTGGAATCGGATATACCTCTGTCCTCCATATTCATAAGGATGCACGATCAAAATCTCTGAAATTTCCATGTTGTTCTGTCCAGCAAGGTAGAACTCATTTCTGGACACTTGCTCTTTGCAACACCAGATCTCCTGTTCCGTTTCAATCGGTACTTGCTGACCGATCTCATCCTCTTCATACCCGCCGGAAGATATCAATACCACTTTTTCATCCCATGTTCGATTCATTTTGCACCGCCTTAATCATCAGGTTGTTTAGTCGAAACCGTATACTCCTTGGAATCACACCGTCTTCTGGATGATTGTACTTCCACGTAGCCCAATCCAGCACAAACAGGATGTGGTCATATCTCTCTTCCGTGATGCGAACGCCGTGTACATTTTTGCATTCGTCAAGAATACCATCTATGATCGCATAAAGGACGGAATCCCTACTATCTGTAGAGATTCCAAGTCTGTCTTTTAATAGTTGCAATACAATCACTCTCATAAGCATACTCCTTATGAATTCGCCATGATCCCCTGTTTTTTCATCTCCGCAAGAATCGCATTGATTTTATTTTTCAGGTCAGTTGTTGTTTCTGTGGACAAATCTGCAATCAAAGACATCTGTTTTACGCCACCAAGCGTTGTTTTATTCGCCGCCAGAAGAGTGTAGCTTGGTCCCGCAGGTCCCTGCGCGCCTGGATCGCCTTTTTCTCCTTTTGCTCCTGCTGGTCCTGCTGGTCCAACCTGCTCATTCTTCACGCCCTGCTCTAACTTATTCAGTTTCTCTGCTGTAATAACGTCATCATTATTCCATGTAGTTGGTGTATATGCCATTATTATTACCTCCGTCTCTTATTTTGTTTTACCTACTTTTGCCTTTCCGACTTTCCCTCTGCCAACTAAGGCTACATCGTCAGAGGGAATTATTCCCCCGGTGTGTATGTAATGTAGAATCCGGCGTCTGCATCCGTTTTCTTCACATCATATCTCACAACTCCGGCAAGCAGTTTGCCGTAAATCTGGTTATCTACCCATTCAACACTTGTCTGTTTGCGGTCGAAGAATGTGCAGAATGATTTCGGATCACCGACAAAACCTTTTAATTCGCCAGCTCCTGCGATCATTTCGTCATCCAAAACGATTACCTCTTTGCCAGACAGTATTTTTCCGCTTGAGGAAGTGATGGAATCCTGCAGCAGATATCTTCCATTCTTATCTTTCAACTTGTCCAGCTCGGCATACAAGGAAGCTGAAATGATGAATTTTACAGGATACACTTTCTTGATTTCTTTGTTCACCAAGTCTTTCAACCCATCCAGCCCTGTAACACTTTTCTCTGTTGCACTCTTTAATACAGTTGCGATATCTGTATTTCTTGCATTTCTGGACTGGTCATTGATTTCATCCCGGATCAAACCTGTTACATCATAGTCAGCGTCATCAATAGCCTCCTGAGAAATCGGAATATATCCTCTTCTTGTTTCGACGCTATATTCGATATTTGAGATTTTCGGTTTGGAAAGCTCTGGGTTCTGTTCCAGTTCTGCAACAGTAGACATTTTACTTCCAGATTTCGCAATTACCGGGTATTTCCCAGACGCACTGTTGACACTTACATTTTTCACGTAGTTTTTCAGGTCTACAATATCCTCTGGTTTCTCCTGTGGAGCAAGAATTTCTACCGGGATCAAAATACCTGCATCCACTTCTTTAAATCCGCCCTCTCTTACCTGCCCTTTGGACTTCACAAATGCGTTAATCGCGCTTCTTGCCTCTTCGATTTCTTCACTTCTTTTACCCATATCTTTCTCCTTTTCACGTTTTTCTGGAGCTTTTTCATACTCCTTCATTTTTCCACGCAGCTCGCCAAGCTCTGTTTCAAGCTCACTTTTTCTTTCTTCGTGCGCTTCTTTTTCCTCAGTAAACTTCGTAATCTCTTCATCCACAACCGAGCGTTCTTCCTCTGTATTTGCTTCTTCAATGGATGTTTCCAATTCCTTTTCTCTTGTCTCAAAATCTGCGTCTTTTCCACGGATTTCTTCCAGTTCCTTTTCTTTGTCTGCGATCTGCTTCGCAAGCATTAACTGTCTTAAAGCCATTATTTTTCTCCTTTCAATCTCTTCGTGGCATTACTTCGCCACTGCACCAACTGTTTCTCCCGATACTGTTCCACCTGTGCATGTCTCGCCTGTACGCCCGTATCTTCATAAGCCGGGAATGTGCATACAGACACTTCGTGCAGATCAACTTCTCGTATTGTCCATTTCACGGTGCCGTCATCTCTCCAATCGGTTTCTTCCCGAACTATATTGAATCCAAACGAGCACTGATCCACATCTCCACGTTTTACCCTCTCATACAGGTTCATTGCGTCTGAATCATTTTCATTGATATCAATTTCGCCCCATAGACCTCTTGTATCGGTTCTTAGGCGTAAAGTTCCAACTTTTGTCCGTCCAAGTACAAGTGTGTCATCATGGTTTGTCAGAGCGCGGATGTCGTTGCTCATGGTATTTACAAACGCTTCTGGTGCGATTTCTTCGTAAGCTCCCGGCCACAACTCTGTTTCGGAATTAAAAACAGCGAAGTATCCGGAAATTGTTTTCTTTCCGTCCTCCGCTTCTCGTGTTTCAAACTCCGCTTTCCACGATCTGGTTAGGTTTTCTTTCTTTCGTTCCACTATTCATCACCTCCCGTCCTTAATTTCTTCTGTTCTCCAATCATCCCCTGTGGAATAAAGTTTTCGAGGATAATCAGATCGTTTAATCCATCTTTCGGAGAGTCGCCAATCAAGTTCAATACATCGTTTCCTGTATAGATTCCTCGGATATATAGGTTCATTCCGATTTCCGCAAGTTCTTTGGTGTCGTAAGCCATCAAGCTCTTTGAATTACATTTAAAGTACCAATGCGGGCTCTGGATCAAACCTTTCGTAAGTGTCTGTTGGAATACGTCCGCAATCGACTTTACTCTCGTCCGGACAAAGTTGTTATACTCGTCCTTGTTAAAGCTTCCGACTCCCAAGAAAAAAGGCGGTACATCCAATAAGGATGCTACCGTCCTCTTATCAATCTCGACCGATTCATTGATCGCAATATCTTTTAGGGACAACGGCTTTACCTCGGATACTTCCAAAAATTCCGCTGGTATGATCCAAGGTTCTCCGGGTTTTGATTCTTTCAGATACTTTTCTTTGATCTGTTTTCTTCCAGCTTCGTTCGCAAAATCCTCTGACATTGCATCTACCTTAACGATGATGTTAGGCATGTATTGACCGCTCATAAAAGATTTCTTAGTCGCATTCGCTTGTTTCAAGTTCGATGCAATATCTTTCAGAGCCAACCTGTACCCGGTTCCCTTCCACGGATATTCTGGGTTCGGGTTGATTGCAAAGTGCAGCACTTCACTGGGATCATATTCTTCGCTTCCGTAAATCACCTTATATCCCGTTGACGTCTCTTCAAAACTTGTCATAGACGGCTTCAATGGAATCAACTCGTCAATATACCCATCCCTCATCACAGGCAGGACAACTGCGTTCCCGTCACCCGGTAATAGCATCGAGTAAACAATGTTGTAAACCCACGCTTTTCTTGTCATCAGCGAATACGGATTAATGTCAATCTTTCGTGATAGCTCATTCTTAATCCGGATGTCTCCATGCGGACCATTCTCCATTAAATGGATTGTCATGCCAGAAACCAAATCGGCAATTTTCTGACATGCCGCCCGAATTTCCGGGTTCTGCGCCAGTGTTGTGTATCCTGACGGAAATAAAAAATCAGAGAACGTAGCTCCCTGATACACAAATACTTTATTCTGTGGTTCTGATCTAATGCTTTTCTGCTTCTTTTTCTTCGCCATTTCAATCTCCTATTCTCTCTTTAACCATTTATTTGCTGCATTTCCAAGTGCCATGTCAGCCAACATCTGACAGCACGAAAAGACCCCTGCATCGAATAAGTCAATTCGTCTTACTCCACCGTCTCCATCTACTTTCTCGTATTGGATCATGTCATCCACTTTTTCGATTGCCCTTACATTTTGTACGCAATACTCAAAAGCATCCGAATGTAGATAGTAAAATTTCTTATTCTTCACTTTCACTTCGATATGCCGGAATCCCTCAGACTTCACGTAAAAATACTGTGGCTGATCCTGTATCCGGAATCCTGATTTTTTCATTTTTAAGAAAAACTCTCGTCCGAATTTCTTGTCGAATCCAACAATTTTTATTTTGAATCCCATCTTTTTCATAGAGATAAACCAATTCACAATATCATCTGGGAGCACCGTAGCTGTATTACTCATCGTCAGCCATCCATCCTCTTCCCAACCAAACAGTGGGATACCATCTTCATCCGCTTTTTTAATTGCTGCTGCCCTTGGGAAGAAAGCGTGTGTAATACAGATATCCACGTCTTTATATGTTCCATAAATTGCACCTGCAGTTAAATCGTGAAGTTTTGACAAATCAGCGCCGCCATACCATGTAATCGGTAGTTTTGCCAGCTCTTCCAACGACCAGTTATATTCATCGTCAGATGATCTGAATTCGTTGATGTCAAAATAAGCATTTAAAGCATTCGTAAAGATGTTCAGTGTTTTGTTTAAATACTCTGCTCTCAGCTGCGGCTCATTCATTGCCTGCGCTGCATCATCCATAAGGTCTTCTATTGTAACAGTGACTCCGATTGACGGCGTGCACATCTGCAATACTTCCGGATCATCCAATGTCGTGATCTCGCCTTTGCTGTTTAAAACATTGCCTTCTTTGTCCTGATCTGCTTTGCAAATAAAAATAAAATAGGAGTCATACGCCTTTTCTGTATTTGTTCCATCCAAAACTCCATGTAACGTATTTAACCTATTTGCTAAAAAACCATCTGGAATATCACCAGCCGTAGAAATACCAATCAAAAGCTTGTTCCGATACGCTTTCATAGCATTTTTCATCAGTATATATTTCTTTGCCGCTGCTCTCTTCCAGGAATGCAGCTCGTCAAGAATCAGGCAGTTACAGTTCAGAGAGTCCAATTTGTCCTCTTGGTTGGCAATCGCATACATTTCTGCGGTACCATCTCCGAAATCAATACTAATGGAATGCTCTTGGTTATTGTTTCGGATTCTTAGCTTATCAACATCTCCACGCAAGGCTTCAACGTTATCCACCAAAAATCCAAAACTTTCCATGGTCTGCTTTACAGAGTTCGCAACGATGTATGTCTTCGCACCAGATCCTCTGTCCAGAATGCTTTTCGCCTCAGCAAGCGCAGCACTAAAGGATGTTTTCCCCTGTTTTCTTGGTAAAAAAATAAGCGCTTCGTTAAAACGCCTAATGTCTGTGCCTTTCCGGAAGAATCCAAACAGATTCACACATACAAATTTCTGCCAATCCGTCAATAACATTGGAGTACCTTTAAAACTGACTCCATTCTTGTCCTCACCTTGTACGTGGTGGATAGTTCCCTCAATCAGATCGATCACAAAATCAAATTGATCACTGCGAAAATCTAAATCATCACGTTCTAAATCTGCCAGAAATCTCTTACACGCAAGCACTCTATCTATGTTCACCAAGGCTTTTTTACTTACGATATCCTCCGCATAACGCACAGCCGTATCGAAATGCGGACTGCTAATATGGGATAAGTCCATTTACTTTCCCTGTTGTTTTTCCAGTAATAATGCAAATGCAGATTTCTCTTTTTTCGGCTGTTCAATCTCCGCATTGTACGTTTTTGCATTTAACATCAGTCTGTCAGAATACGTTCCGATGTCTTTCCGTAGATTTTCGAGACTCACGAGAATAGGGCTTTTTTTACCCCCGCTTTTCTCCGTGTCCAAAATCACTTCATATCCGGAATCTTCGAACTGCTTACTTAAGACATTATACTGATAGATCATGTCTGCGTAGATCTCAATCACCTGTTTGTACTGCACTTTGTAGGTTCCGAGCTCTTTCATGTATCTGACTGTTCTGTCGATGATTGTTTGCTTCTGTGGTATATATCTCGCCATCTATTCTCACCTCCTTATCTGCCGGAAAATTTATTTTCACAAATCCGCTCTATTGGAAAGAGTCCTCTCTCCCGATTCTCCTGAGACATTTTTAATTTTCAAAAGGGAGGGGGGATACCTGGATCTCTTTGACTTCCATTTTTATTCCTGCGAATTCTTCCATCCATTCTGCCATGGAGTACGCTGTCTCTTTTTTTGTTGTGACTATATTTATCTTTATATTTTTACATCCCAAAAAAGTGCCATCTTCGCTTACGGTAGTGAATGCATCATCTGCGCAAGCCTGTACACATGTTTCCGCTATTTTGCGCATTACTTTTGCGACTTCATATTCACACTCGCTTGCTTCGCCTTTCCACTTCACTGCATACATCTTGATTTCTTCCATGCTTCAAACTCCCTTCTCCTTTTCCTCTGCCAGTACATTCCAAGACTTGTCACCTTATCCGTCTTCCTGTCGTGCATCCGATCATGTTGCGCAGTGGACATGCTGATGAGATTCCAGTCCGCAAGCGCAAGCTCCGGATACTCTTCCAGTGGATAGATATGGTGTACTGTCGTTGCTTCTGCATACTTGCCATACCTCTTAGACTCTTGGCACTGGTATGCGTCACGCCTTAATATGTTTTCTCTTTTCTTTTTCCACTTTCGGCTTTCGTAAAACTTTCCCATGCTTCCTCCCTTCGATCAGTTTTCCACAGTCTTTGCATCTCCATGTGTGCTCTGTGATAAAGCTGTCATCATTCTGCCTTGCAAGATCTGTACTGACATATTCTGTCTTACTATGCTTGCACAATATTTTTTTAATAACTCCCATGCTTTTACTCCTTTGTAACATAATAAAAGCACCCATCTCTGGATGCTAAGAATTTAGGACTACTGCTGAAAGAATTAATAACGCCAACAAAAACCAAAATAACCAAATACACAATCAAAATTTATAAGAAAAAAGGAGGAAACTTTGCAGTAGTCCACAACGGGTATAGCAGGACTCGAACCTGCGACACATCGGTTAACAGCCGATGGCTCTAACCAACTGAGCTATACACCCATAGGATGCCTTTTATTGACATCCTTTACCCTATCCGCACTCGGGTACTGACACTAAATATAGATTGCTGAATCTATTTTTGTTCGTTGTTCTGGCAGATCTGCGGATATCTGCGTTTTGGTACCATTTGTGATGTAAAGCCGGTGTGCACTCCCAGAACAGACCTCAGCTGTGCAGCCTGTATACTCACATCACAAAGCGGAGCACTTGGAATCGAACCAAGGACACAGGGCGCGACCCTGCGCATCTACCATTGATGCTATACTCCACATAAAAACACCGCCAGACGAGAAAGGGTGAAAGTCCGTCGGTGTTTCGAATGTTGTTTGGAAAGCTTTTGGAGTCTTTCTTCTAACTCCATGTTATACTATATATTATTTAAAGCGGACAATGTGGACAAAACGGACAAACTTCTATTTTTCTTTCATCCACCTCTGAAATTCTTTCCTTGCGCTTTCTCCTGTGCAATTCCCTTTCATCTTCGCAGCCACTTCATCCCACGTCAGTCCTTGCATCACCTTGAACCGGATAATCCGCTGCATCCTTACCGGAGCTTTATTGATTACTCGCTCTGCTTTTACTTTAATCTGCTTTGCGTTCAGCTTTCGTTCTTCCAACAACCGTTCCTCTTCGTCTATATTCACCGTGTTCTCTACACATCCAGAGATATTAAAGCTCTGTGGTTGGTACGGAAACTCGGGATTGCTGCCTGTCACTTTATCCTGCACAAACGTCTTTCTTCTGTGCCGTCTGATATCTTCCTCTGTCTCTTTCACAAGTGCTTTCGCATCCATGTACTCATAGATTATATTCTTATCCACCTCAATCACCTCCCGGAATTGGCTTTTTGATGTTGTACTTGCTTGCTATGTATTCCAGAGTGTCCGTATTTGTTCTGTCAGCCCTTTTAAAATCACAGGCAAAGGCTTCATGCCCCTGTTGCTTTAAAGCGGTCTCACAGGGCTTTCTCGTTGCCATAGTGTATGCTTCTATTTTCTTCATTCCGTTACCTCAATTTCCTCTCCGGTCAGCTCTTCCAACTTCTTCCGCATTTCTTCCACGGTCATTTTCTTTGGTTCTTTGCGCTCCCAGATGAGTTCGAGGTTGCATTTAATAAACACATGTTCTACGCATCCGAGTGATCCCGGAGTAATTCTATAAACTTTAACGATGTCTCCTCCTGTATAACCTGCGCATTTCAAGTCATCATCATAATCGCCTATACGATTGTATCCTCTTTTTCTCACTACCATCCCAGCCAATACAAGATACATGTCCCCATCTCTCTGTTCAACCACCATCCCATCTCTCAAATCCGCCTTGGTAAATTCTTTGTTCATATAATCGCTCCATTCTAAGATTTCATACCCATTGCTTTTATAGTACTGATACGGCGAAAACTCTCCTTTGATATAACATATTTCTTCTTCGCAGAATTCGTAATTTGTCTCTTTCAGGTAGCTTTCGCCTGAACACCACTTCATTCCTTGCTTATGCATTCTTTCGCAAAAGTCTTTCGCTTCCTCTTCTGTCTTGCAGTGTACTGCAATCTTATTTTCTTCATTTTTAAATTCATCCCAGTTAAATTTTCTCATATTTCCTACCTCACTATCTTTCGCACAATCCAATCTAAAAACACCACAAATAGCAGTATTGGGAATCCTCCAGCCAGAAGGTAATCTGCTCCTTCAAGTTCTACTTCCTCTTCGATTCCTGTTTTTAAAGTAATCACGGTTCCTAGCCCCAATATGTAGTACAGAGCCAGGAATGCGATTGTGATTAAAATGTCCATGTTATACCTCCTTGTATGGTTCTGGAAGTGGCTGCCATGCGATAACACATTTATCCTCAAACAGTTCATAATGGATTCCGCTTATATGCCTTGAAAATTTAAACTTGCCATCATAAATATCAAACAAGCCCTGATATCGTCTGTTCCCATCATCGAGAATGAATCTGCCATCATCTTTAAGAAATTCTTCTTTTGTAGGCATCCTTTCCTCCACCGGAATCCAGCCGTCATTCTTTCCATCTTTATATCCTATCTGATACCATTTTCTCCGGCTGCATTTCTCGTGCAAATTATTGTTATCCATGTGCTTGCGGATGATATCTCTC
>ERZ1036412.1060-NODE-1060-length-10776-cov-6.114262_pt1 | contig 10776 bp, 9 predicted proteins | sample MGYA00514218_ERZ1036412 | MGnify/ENA primary metagenome ERZ1036412 (study PRJEB33795, sample SAMN09464944) | human gut metagenome | host: Homo sapiens | place: USA: Stanford, California | collected 2016-11 | study: EMG produced TPA metagenomics assembly of the... | reverse complement strand
AGAGCACACGGTTCATACCCGTGGTGTCGCTGGTTCAAATCCAGTTCCCGCTACTAAGAAGAAGGGGTTGATGCTGGTGCGTTGGCCTCTTTTTGCGCAATAAAAAATTCCATAAAAAGGAGAGTGGCATAGATGAGAGTAGGATTAGGATATGATGTGCATAAACTGACAGAGGGAAGAGAATTAATTTTAGGGGGCGTGAATATTCCATACGAGAAAGGGCTGCTCGGTCATTCTGATGCGGATGTGCTTGTTCATGCAATTATGGATGCACTTTTGGGAGCAGCGGCACTTGGAGATATTGGAAAGCATTTTCCGGACAGCGATGAGCGATATAGAGGAATTTCCAGTATTCTCCTGCTTCAGCATGTGGGAAAACTTTTGGACGAGCATCTTTATGTGATTGAGAATATTGATGCTACGATTATTGCACAGCGCCCAAAGATGCTGCCGCATATAGAGATGATGAGAAAAAATATTGCCGAGGCGTTGAAAATCGAGGTGGATCAGGTAAATGTAAAGGCGACGACAGAAGAAGGTCTTGGATTTACAGGGAATGGAGATGGAATTTCTTCTCAGGCAATCTGTGCGATTGAAAAGATTACAAATCTTGCCAGCTATAAAGTGGCTGACAGTGAAGAAAAAAATTGCGCCGGTTGCAGGGGGTGTGTAAGAAGCAATGGTAAGGAAGCGTAAAGAATGAATCTGAGAAAATTAGAAAAGACGGAACATGAGAAGACGCGGAGACTTTGGGAGGAGATTTTTACCGAAGATACGGAGGCGTTTTTGGATTATTATTATAGTATTAAAACAGCTGAAAATGAGATTTTTGTCATGGAAGAAGATCAAAAGATTCGGTCAATGCTCCAACTGAATCCTTACCGGCTGCGTGTGAACAAAGCCAGCTTTTCTACGAACTACATTATTGCGGTTGCGACAGATGAAAAATACCGGAAACGTGGGCTGATGGGACGGCTTTTAAAACATGCGATGCGAGAAATGTATGACAGAAAAGAACCATTTACGTTTTTGATGCCGGCTGCGGAGGCAATATACTATCCGTATGATTTTCGATTTGTCTACAATCAAGGGCAATGTGAAGTGTCGGGGAGAGAGAAAAAAGAAGAGACGCTAAAGATTGTCCTTGCAGATGAGAAGGACTGTGCAAAACTTGCAGAATTTGCAAATCAATTTCTGAAGGATGAGCAGGTTGTGGCAGTGCGGGATGAGAAGTATTATCGAACGGTTCTCGCAGAGCAGAAAAGTGAACAAGGTGGAATTGTCATGGCAAAGAGAGATGCTCACATCGTGGGAATGTACTGTTATGCGAAAGGGGAGCGGTATGAGATTCGTGAACCACTGTTTTTGAGAGAAGAAGATTTTTTGCATGCCGTTTATACATTAACTGGAAATGAACAGGAACGTGTAAAATGCGGTGCGTATGGAACAGAAAAAGAAGTGCCGATGATCATGGTGCGGATTTTGCATTTAGAGACCTTATTAAAATGCTTTTCTTTAAAAGAAGATGTGGATTTTTATGTACAAGTTATAGATTCATTTTTGGAAGAGAACAATCATATCTTTCATATTGTTGGAGATGCACTGAACGGCGTGACTGTTGTGAGAAGGTGTGAAGCACCAGAGCATTCCTGTGGAGCAATTTCTGTTGGAGAGCTCACAAATTTCATGTTTGGCTATCCCTCCAAAGAAGATAGGCATCTCGAAAAAGAATTAAAAGAAAATCTTAAAAAATTTATTCCGTTGTCAAAAGTTTTTTTGAATGAAGTAGTATAAAGGTTGACAAAACAAAAAAATTTTCATAAACTGTATAAATATAGCGAGAAAGACTTAGAACGAAAAGAGTAGTATATTTGGAACTGACAGAGAGAGATTGCCATCGGCTGAAAGCAATTTTGAGGAAAGAATATATGAAGTGCATTCGGGAGTTGGTTTGGCGAACAGACAGTAGCCGAATTCGGGCAGCATACGTTACATGCATCAAGTGAAGGAAGGAGATTCCTTTATTAGAGTGGAACCGCGGATTGAACTTCGTCTCTAGAGTATTAGAGGCGAAGTTTTTTATTGCACAGGAAATTGCGCCTGTGCAATAATTGCGACATAGAAGATCTGTGAATTTGGGAGGAACGTTGATGGGAATGATATCATATATAAAAGAGGAATTAAACGTAATCAAAGAACGAGATCCTGCCATCAAGACAGGGATGGAGGTGCTTCTTTATTCCAGTTTTAAAGCCATATTGAGTTATCGGGTGGCACATAAGCTGTTTTTGAACAAACACTATTTTCTTGCGAGATGGGTTTCGCAGCGTGCTGCCAGAAAGACCGGGATAGAGATTCATCCGGGGGCGACCATCGGAAAAGGGCTCTTTATCGATCACGGAAGCGGTGTGATCATAGGAGAGACGACGGTGATCGGTGACAATGTGACACTGTATCAGGGAGTCACACTTGGAGGAACCGGAAAGGAAAAGGGGAAACGGCATCCGACGTTGGAAGACAATGTTATGGTGAGCGCCGGAGCGAAGATTCTTGGCTCTTTCACGATAGGGGAGAACTCAAAGATAGGTGCAGGCTCAGTTGTTCTGGAAGAAGTCCCGCCAAATTGTACGGTGGTCGGTGTACCGGGAAGAATTGTGAGAATGGGTGATAAAAAAATCCCGAGAACAGATATGGATCAGGTGCATTTACCGGATCCGGTACTGAATGACCTAAGAGAACTTCATCAGGATAATCTGAAATTGAAAAAACAATTAAAAGAATTAGAAAGTCAGCTCAGATGTGTCACTAAGAAGGACGCAGATGATGCACAAGAAGGAGGACATTATGAAATTATATAACACATTATCAAGAAGAAAAGAAGAATTTATTCCGTTGGAAGAAGGAAAAGTTAAGATGTATGTCTGCGGTCCGACGGTATACAATTTTATCCATATCGGAAACGCAAGACCGATGATTGTATTTGATACAGTGAGACGTTATTTTGAGTACAAAGGCTATGATGTGAACTTTGTATCAAACTTTACAGACGTCGATGATAAGATTATCAAAAAAGCGATTGAGGAAGGTGTATCTGCAAATGAGATTTCGCAAAGATACATTGCAGAATGCAAAAAAGATATGGCTGGGATGAACGTGAAGCCTGCCACAAAGCATCCGCTTGCAACAGAAGAAATCTGTGGCATGATCGAGATGATTCAGGAATTGATCGACAAAGGATATGCTTACGAAAAGAATGGTACGGTGTATTTCCGTACAAGAAAGTTTGATGAGTATGGAAAGCTTTCTCATAAGAATCTGGATGATCTGCAATCAGGAGGACGCTCTCTGTTAGTGTCGGGGGAAGACGAAAAAGAAGATCCATTGGATTTTGTTCTTTGGAAACCGAAAAAAGAAGGAGAGCCGGCGTGGGAGTCGCCTTGGTGCGACGGACGTCCGGGATGGCATATTGAGTGTTCTGTGATGTCGAAAAAATATCTCGGAGATCAGATTGACATCCATGCGGGAGGGGAGGACCTTGTATTCCCGCACCATGAAAACGAGATTGCACAAAGTGAGGCGGCAAATGGAAAAGAGTTTGCAAGGTATTGGATGCACAATGCATTTTTAAATATTGATAACCGTAAGATGTCAAAATCACTTGGTAACTTCAGAACAGTGAGAGAAATCAGCGAACAGTATGACCTTCAGGTACTTCGTTTCTTTATGCTGAGTGCACATTACAGAAGCCCGTTGAACTTTAGTGCTGATTTAATGGAAGCATCAAAAAATGGTCTCACACGTATCGTGACCGCTGTGGATAATCTGAAACATTTGGAAAATGCAACTTCGGCTGAGGCGATGACAGATGTGGAGAAGGAAACCTTCGAAAAGACGAAAGAATTCGTGGAGGGCTTTGAGACGGCGATGGAAGATGATTTTAATACTGCCGATGCAATTGCTTCTATTTTTGAACTTGTAAAATTTGCAAATACGACTGCGACAGCAGAAAGTTCAAAAGAGTATTTGAAAGGACTTCATGATCTGATTGTGAAGCTGGCAGATGTACTTGGATTGATCGTAGAAAAAGAAGAGGAGCTGCTTGCAGAAGATATTGAAAAGCTGATCGAGGAGCGCCAGGCGGCGAGAAAAGAAAAGAATTTTAAACGTGCAGATGAGATTCGTAACGAGTTGTTGGAAAAAGGAATTATTTTAGAGGATACACGTGAAGGAGTAAAATGGAAAAGAGCGTAGGGTTTGAATTTGATTCCTATATGCAAGAAGTTTTTCAAATGAAAGAGGTGGATGTTCACAGTTATTCACCTCTTACATTGGCATATATAGGAGATAGTATATATGATTTGATTATTAAAAGCCTTGTGATCAATCAAGGCAACCGCCAGGTGAATAAGCTGCACAAGGAGACCAGCATGTATGTTCAGGCGTCCACCCAGTCTCTCATGATGCGCGCGATGCAGGAAGAGCTGACAGAAGAAGAACATGCTGTTTACAAGCGTGGAAGAAACGCAAAATCGGTATCTCCGGCAAAAAATCAATCGATTACCGATTATAGAAGAGCAACCGGATTCGAGGCGTTGCTCGGATATCTGTATTTGAAAAAAGAATGGAAACGAATGTTGGATTTGGTGAAAATCGGTCTGGACAGTTTGAAAGAAAAAGAAGTGTAGGAGGGCTTATATGAGCGAAGAGATAAAGGTAGAAAATTTGATGGTTGAGGGACGCAATGCAGTGATTGAGGCATTTCGCTCCGGTAAACCTGTGGATAAGCTGTTTGTGCTTGACGGCTGTCAGGATGGTCCGGTCCGCACAATTATCAGAGAGGCGAAAAAACATGATACTATCATTAATTTTGTGACAAAAGAACGATTGGATCAGATTTCTGAGACAAAGAAACATCAAGGTGTGATTGCATATGCAGCGGCCTATGAGTATTCAGAAGTGGAAGACATGTTGGAACTGGCAAAGAAGAAGGGCGAAGATCCGTTTTTGATTTTGCTTGATAACATTGAAGATCCACATAATCTTGGTGCGATCATCCGTACCGCAAACCTTGCAGGGGCACATGGCGTGATCATTCCAAAGAGGCGTGCAGTCGGGCTTACAGCTACTGTTGCAAAGACATCTGCGGGAGCGCTTAATTATACTCCGGTCGCAAAGGTGACAAATCTCGCAAAAACAATGGAAGAGCTGAAAGAAAAAGGGTTATGGTTTGTCTGTGCAGATATGGGCGGCGAATCCATGTACCGACTGAATCTGACAGGTCCAATCGGGATGGTTATTGGAAATGAAGGAGATGGAGTAAGCCGGCTTGTGAAAGAAAAATGTGATTTCATCGCATCTATTCCGATGAAAGGTGACATTGATTCTTTGAATGCATCTGTGGCGGCAGGTGTATTAGCATATGAGATTGTAAGACAGCGTTTGCAGTAGTTTTAGGAGAAAAAGAATGTCTGATTATGGAAAAATGACAGATGAGCAGCTAATCTGCAATCTGCGGGCAGGGGAACAGGAAATTACCGATTATGTCATGGATAAGTATAAATTTCTTGTGAAGAAAAAGGCGAAAGAGATGTATCTTCTCGGCGGGGAAAACGATGACTTGATTCAGGAGGGGATGATCGGACTTTTCAAAGCGGTGCGTGATTATGACAGTGAGCAGGGAACGTCCTTTGCAAGTTTTGCGGATCTTTGCATATCAAGACAGATGTACAGTGCAATCAAAGCGTCTCAGAGGCAGAAACATATGCCGTTGAACTCTTATATTTCCCTGTACGAGCAGGGAGAGGATACACAAGAAGAAAAACAGCAGCCTCTGATCGAGACGATTCAGACAATGAAAGACAATAATCCAGAGGAGTTATTCCTGAATAAAGAATATCTGCAGATGATTGAGCAGGAGTTAAAAAAAAGGTTGAGTGATCTGGAAAATCGGGTACTGCATTTGCATTTGTTGGGAATCGATTATCAGACGATTGCAAAGCTTTTGGATAAAAGCCCAAAATCCATTGATAATGCATTGCAGCGAATTAAAGCGAAAATGGCAGGGATTGTACAGATATAGAAGACACCCAGCGAAATATGTATTACAAAATAGCGCTACACCTTGCGGGTGTGGCGCTATTTTTGGGGTAATTTGAAAATATTTGAATAGTTCTAAAAAAGCTGCTGGCGGGACTTGAACCCGTGACCTCCGCCTTACCAAGGCGACGCGCTACCGACTGCGCCACAGCAGCATATATTTTTACAACAAATTTATATTACTATAGCTTGTTTCATCTGTCAATGTTATTTTTAGTAAAAAATTTTTGAACCTTGAAGTGAAACTATTTTAGGAAATTCGCTGTCTAATAGATGAAGACAAATAATTACCGGGATTATTTGTAGGAAGGAGGAGAATTGCTTGAAATATTTGGTAAAAAGAGCGCAAAGGGGAGACAAGGAAGCTTTCGTGGAACTAATGGAACTGTATAAGCAGGATTTGTACAAGGTCGCGAAAAGTTATCTTTGGTGTGACGAAGATGCGGAAGGCATACCGAGAAATAGGTGTAGAGAAAACAAATGGTATACAATACCGAAAACGCCGTCGTTGGACAGCAGTGGCAGCAGTCGCAATACTCGCAATGACGGCATCTGTTGGGGTATATGCGGTGAATCATTATTATACAAAGAAGGTAACAGAAAATGGACGCAAACTATCTTACAGATTAAAAAATTAGATACTCAAATTGCGTATAAAACAGCACAGGAAAAAATGAGAGAAGAAAAATGGAAGCATGCAGAAGAGGCGAGTAGGTCAAAAAGTATTTCAAAAGAGTTGATTCGGAATATTGGCATAGAGATGACAGACCCGAATTTTGGGAATCTAAGTTATGCGGAAGATATTCGATATACCGTAGAAGATGTGCAGATTTTAGATGCGATTTCATTCGAAGAGTTTCCAAAAGAAAATTTTGATACAACAACGATTGAACAAATAGATACTTTTGAGGAAGAAGTGAAGCCTTGGTTAAACGAAGATGGTACATTAAAACAGCATGCACGCTATTTGACGGGAGAAGATGGCGTGAATGATTCAAAGGAAAATCGGGAAATGATTGGGGTAAAATTTGTTGTGGTACGCATGAAAGCGAATGTGGCAGGTGGTGCAAAAGACTCGATGGAGGAGACTGATATATCGGTGACATTAGCGCCTGATATGGAGTTTTACGAAACGGATGAAAATGGAGATTTGACACATGCAAAAGAATATTCGACCCCAGATAAATTTGCAGGATATGCCGGATATCCGGTATATTTTGAAACATCGTCTGAATTGGAATATGACCCAAAGATCAAAAGTGTTTGGAATTGTAAACTGGACAAAGGAGATGTCGTTGAATATACATTGATTTATATCGTAGATGAGGATCGGCTTGAGAATGCATATCTTCAGTTCTACATGAATGGGAATTTTATGGAGCATGGATGCACCTACGTGAAAGTTACAGAGAAATCATAGCAAAATGCAGATTACGTGTTGTTCCAAACTTTATTTTATGGTATCCTATAGAATAAGGTGACTCTTCTGTGAAGTGGTCTTGGATTTTACGGAAGAAGAATAGATAGTGGAGGAATGACATGGAAAACGAAGTAGTTTCAAAAAATTTTATAGAACAGGAAATTGAAAAAGATTTAAGAGAAGGTGTATATGATACGGTATGCACAAGATTCCCGCCGGAGCCGAATGGATATCTTCATATCGGACATGCAAAATCTATTTTGCTGAACTATGGATTGGCACAGAAATATAACGGTACATTCCATATGCGTTTTGATGATACGAATCCAACAAAAGAGAAAGTGGAATTTGTAGAGTCTATTAAAGAAGATATCAAATGGCTTGGAGCAGACTGGAAAGACAATCTGTTTTTTGCATCAGATTATTTTGACCAGATGTATGAATGTGCTGTGAAATTAATCAAAAAAGGAAAAGCATATGTATGTGATCTGACAGCGGAAGAGATTCGCGAGTACAGAGGAACTTTGACAGAACCGGGAAGAAACAGCCCGTACCGTGAACGTACGGTGGAAGAGAATTTAGAGCTGTTCGAGGCGATGAAAAATGGAGAGTTTGAAGATGGGGAGAGAGTGCTCCGTGCAAAAATCGATATGGCATCACCGAACATCAACATGCGTGACCCGATCATTTACCGTGTGGCACATATGACGCATCACAATACAGGTGATAAATGGTGTATTTACCCAATGTACGATTTCGCACATCCGATTGAAGATGCGATTGAGAAAATCACACATTCTATCTGTACATTAGAGTTTGAAGATCACAGACCACTGTATGACTGGGTTGTAAGAGAATGTGAGTTTGAACCGGCACCAAGACAGATTGAGTTTGCAAAATTATATTTGACAAATGTGGTGACAGGAAAGAGATATATCAAAAAATTAGTCGAAGACGGTATTGTAGATGGATGGGATGATCCAAGACTTGTATCAATTGCGGCACTTAGAAGACGTGGATTTACACCGGAATCATTGAAGATGTTCGTAGATCTCTGCGGAGTGTCTAAGAGCAACAGCTCTGTGGACTACGCAATGTTAGAATACTGTATCCGTGAAGATTTGAAGATGAAAAAATCACGTATGATGGCAGTGCTTGATCCGATCAAGCTGATCATCGACAATTATCCGGAAGGACAGGTTGAATATTTGGATGTGGCAAATAATTTGGAAAATGAAGAATTAGGATACCGTAAAGTACCTTTCTGCAGAGAGCTTTACATTGAGAGAGAAGACTTTATGGAAGAGCCACCGAAAAAATATTTCCGTTTGTTCCCAGGAAACGAAGTGCGCCTGATGCATGCGTATTTTGTAAAATGTGAAAGCTTTGTAAAAGATGAAAACGGTAATATCACAGAGATTCACTGTACGTATGATCCAGAGACAAAATGTGGAAGTGGATTTACAGGAAGAAAAGTAAAAGGTACGATTCACTGGGTACCAGCTCCATATGCAGTGAAAGCAGAAGTACGTCTCTATGAAAATATTGTTGACGAAGAAAAAGGTGTTTACAATAAAGAGGACGGTTCTTTGAACTTAAATCCAAATTCATTGACGATTTTGAAAGACTGTTATTTAGAGCCAAGCTTTGACGATGCAAAAGCATATGACAGCTTCCAGTTTGTGAGAAACGGATATTTCTGTATTGATGCGAAAGATTCAAAACCGGATGCGCTTGTATTTAACCGTATCGTATCCTTGAAGAGCTCTTTCAAACTGCCAAAATAAGCAGATGAATGAATTGACAATCAATTTGAAGACAAAATCAGATATGCCACTGTATGAGCAGATTTACCGGCATATTAAGACAGAAATTCAAAGCGGGCGGATTGCCTGCAGAGAAAAACTGCCTTCTACACGGGCTCTCTCTAGACATTTAGAGGTGAGCCGAAGTACGGTAGAGCTGGCATATGAACAGCTTTTGTCGGAAGGGTATATTGAGTCGGAGCCGTGTAAAGGCTTTTTTGCCGCACAATTGGAAGGATTGTATCAATTTGCGGAGCTTAACATGGTATCAAAAGCAGGAGAGAAAACCGAGAAGAAAAAATACCGTTATGATTTCAGCCCGCGTGGAATTGATTTAAGCAGCTTCCCGTATAATGTGTGGAGAAAATTATCAAAAGAAATATTGGTGGACGATCGAACGGACTTGTTCCGTCTCGGAAATTCACAGGGAGAAGAGGGGCTTCGAAATGCAATCCGTAACTACCTGTATCAGGCACGTGGAGTGAATTGTCAGCCGGAACAGATTATTGTCGGTGCGGGAAATGATTATCTGCTTATGCTGCTTAGCATGGTGATGGGAGAGCAACGAAAGGTTGCATTTGAGAATCCTACTTACAAGCAGGCGTATCGTTTGTTTCGAAATCTTTCCTGTGAAGTGATGACGATTGATATGGATAAATATGGAATGGAAGTCTCAAAATTGTGTGAATCAAATGCAGACACCGCATATGTTATGCCGTCTCACCAATATCCGCTTGGTATCGTTATGCCGATCAAAAGAAGAATGGAGCTGCTCAGATGGGCGGGAGAATCCGAAGAAAGATATATTATAGAAGACGATTATGACAGTGAGTTTCGGTACAAAGGAAGACCGATTCCGGCATTGCAAGGATATGATATGAATGATAAAGTGATTTATCTTGGGACTTTTTCAAAGTCGCTGGCGCCGGCAATCCGAATCAGTTACATGGTACTTCCAAAACGACTTCTTACGGCATATAATGAAAAGTGCAGATTTTTAAGCTCGACGGTCTCAAAAGTCGATCAGTTTATTATCCAACGGTTTATCGAAGAAGGATATTATGAGCGTCATCTGAATAAAATGAGAGCACTTTATAAAAACAGACATGATATATTAATGGCTGGGTTAAAACCGTTGCTTACGAGATGCAGCATTTCGGGAGAGCATGCAGGAGTACATTTACTTTTAACGTTTCCATCGGGAGAAAAAGAAAAAGAACTGATTAGACAGGCGGAAGAAAAAGAAATCAAAGTTTATGGATTGTCAGAATATGATATTGATGAACAAAAAGACGCAAAAGCAACGATATTGCTCGGATATGCAAATATGAGTGAAGAAGCGATTCGAGACGCGAGCAACATTCTGTGTGAGATATGGAAATAAAAGGAGTTCCAACTGTGGCAATGTCATTTAGTTAAGACATTAAGCAGATGTATTCCTATCAGGCAGAGGTA
>ERZ1036412.1055-NODE-1055-length-10828-cov-70.057458_pt1 | contig 10828 bp, 9 predicted proteins | sample MGYA00514218_ERZ1036412 | MGnify/ENA primary metagenome ERZ1036412 (study PRJEB33795, sample SAMN09464944) | human gut metagenome | host: Homo sapiens | place: USA: Stanford, California | collected 2016-11 | study: EMG produced TPA metagenomics assembly of the... | reverse complement strand
CCGTCCGCTGGCCGTACCGGCGGCGTCCTCACCTGCTTAACTAAATCTCCATTTACGGCTGTCCGCATATCCTGGCCCTCTCATGAATATACATGAAGCAGAAGAAAATTTACAAGGAGTCATTATGGGAAAGTCCAGTCTGCGGATAATAATCCGCACCATTTTTATCACCTACATACTCACCGCCATCTTTCTGCTGCTTCTGGCATTCGGCCTTTATCAGCTTCATTTGAGTGAAAGTCAGGTAAATCTGGGGATCAATGTTATCTACATTGTCACCTGTTTTATCGGCGGGGTTCTGGCTGGTAAAGCAGCAAAAGTAAAGCGGTTTTTGTGGGGATTTTTCTCCGGTACGGCTTACTTTCTGGTACTCCTGGCCGTTTCTTTTTTAATCCACAAGAGTATCGGAAGCAATATGAATGAACTGGCCCTCATCTTTGCCATGTGCGCCGGAAGCGGCACGATAGGCGGAATGATAAGCTGATCGTATTTTCATATTCCTGCGGACAGTCGCAAAGATATGCAAACAGCCAGACTTCAATAAGTCTGGCTGTAACATGTTCAAACGATGCAGTATTTTCTTAAATTCTACTGTTTTTCCGCCTCTTCCTCCCGCCTCGCCGTAACCGCCTCGATGGGATTGAGAATATAGAGATGTATCTTATCAATCCTGTTTTTCTCTACGCTGTCGACGCAGAGACGCACATTATCAATCACCACGTCCTCGCCTTCCTCAGGCAGGTGATCGAGGAGTCCGATTACCAGACCGCCGATGGAATCATAATCCTCCGACTGAAGATTCAGTTCCAGATAGTCATTCAAATCTGTCAGCTTCATGGAGCCTTCCACCACATATTCCCTGGGGCCAATCTGGATAAGCGCCTCTTCCTCATCTTCATCGTACTCATCACGGATTTCCCCGACAATCTCCTCCAGCATGTCCTCCAGCGTGATAAGTCCCGCCGTCGCTCCGTATTCATCCAGGACAATGACAATATTTATCATGGCTTTACGCATCTCAATCATCAGTTCCGAAACTTTTTTGAACTCATACGTGTAGAGCGGCTGGCGCAGGTAATTCTTCACTGAAAAATCCTCGCTGTTTTCCGCCAGGAAGATATCCTTAATATTGATAATGCCGATCACATTGTCCGTCGTCTCTTCAAATACCGGAAATCTCGTGTACTTCTCTTCCCGGAATATGTCAACCAAATCCTGATAGCTTGTATTCACATCCACAAAGCTCATATCAATACGGGGAACCATGACGTCCTTTGCCACGGCATCACCGAAATCAAACACATTGTTGATCATCTTCTTCTCTTCCGACTCAATCACACCTTCTTCATGGCTGACCTGGACAATGGTCCTCAGTTCATCCTCCGTGATAGACTCCCCTCTCTTATTCGGATCAACCCGGAACAATTTGAGGACAAAAAAAGATAGATGGTTTACGATGTAAATCACCGGTGTCAAAACTATCATTATAATATATATAATTTTTGCAAAGCGAAGAGCGATGCTCTCTGCTGATATTGTGGAAACCGTCTTCGGCGTAATCTCGCCGAATACAAGGATAAGCAATGTCAGCACACCCGTCGCAAAACCCACGGCCTCGTTGCCCCACAACCTTGTAGCCAGCATTGTGGAAAGGGATGATGCGTAAAGGTTTACTATGTTATTGCCAATAAGAATCGCACTCAGCATCTTGCCCGGATTGCTGATCACTTTCATGACAAACTCGGCCCTGCCATCACCGGCATCGGCCAGAGTCCTCATACGGATCTTGTTCACCGTGGTAAGGGCTGTCTCTGACGATGAGAAAAATGCAGATAATGCAAGCAAAACAACTAAAATAAGCAACTGTATGGCGTCACTTGAATCCAAAAAAATCAACTCCTGTTTTATCATATTTTAAAGCTGATTCTACAATATTTCCCACTGCCTGTCAACAAATAATAGGAAAGCTTGCTAAAAATCCCGCCTCTGTTTATAATAAAGCTATTATTAGAGAACACGGAAGGAAAAATTATGAAAGCTACAATCGGTATTGATATCGGCGGTTCCACGACAAAAATAGCAGGATTTACTGAAGAAAAAAAGCTCCTCGGCACACTGCAGGTCAAAGCATCGGATCAGATAACCAGCCTGTACGGCGCTCTCGGCCGTTTTCTGCGTGAACACGGGCTGTCTCTGGCCGATATTTCTAAAATCGTCCTCACCGGTGTGGGCGCCTCCTTTATCGAGGAAGATATCTATGCAATCCCAACCGTCAAAGCAGTGGAACTGGATGCCATCGCACGCGGCGGACTGGCTCTGGCCGGTCTGGATGAAGCATTGGTTGTAAGCATCGGAACCGGCACCGCTTTTGTGCGGGCGGACAAAAACAGTATCCGCCATATAGGGGGAAGCGGGGTCGGCGGCGGAACCCTGTCCGGACTGGCCTCCCATTTTCTTCATGAAACCGACATTTTCGTCCTGTCCTCCATGGCTGAGAAAGGTGATCTCAGAAAGGTGGATCTGATGATGAGTGATATCTTCTGCGGCGATATTGCTTCACTGCCCCCGGAACTGACCGCCGCCAACTTTGGAAAAGTTAAAAATGACGCCAGCGACTGTGATGTCGCCACCGCCCTCTTTAACCTCGTGTACCAGACCGTAGGCGTCCTGGCTATCTTTGCCCTGACTAACGATACGGCCAGGGACATTGTCCTGACCGGCTCCCTCGCCTGCCTGCCTCCGGCGGTCAAGGTATTCGGTGTGTTTGAGCAAATGAAAGAGCTCTACGGCGTACACTTTATCATACCGCCGAATGCAGCATTCGCCACGGCAATCGGCGCCGTTATGATGAATTTTGATGATTAGGTATTACTGCTCCACAGCTCCATCCGCTTTATCTGCCCTGTGTTCCGACTTTCTTCCGGGTCTGCTCTCCGGGCCGGAGAAAAGTTCGGAAACAGCCAGCAGAAAAGTACCAAGAAAGATACAAATATCGCCTATATTGAATACCACCTTTTTAAGCCAGCCGAACTGAAAGCTGAAATAATCCACGACGTAACCGCGTTTCACCCTGTCAAAAAGATTGCTCAGCGCACCTGCCGTCACCAGGGAAAATCCCAGTTTGTCGATCAGACGGCTTTTTCTAGTAAGCAGCCAGAAAAAAACACCCGTCACAGCAGACGTAAAAACCAGAGGAACCGTTTTCACCAGTTCCTGGTTGTTTTTTAAGAGGCCAAAGCAGAAACCGTCATTATGATTTCTGTAAAGCCTTATCTTACCGGAGGTTCCTTCCATATCCCTGGGGAAATCTTCCTTATCGCCGGCCTCTATTTTCCCCTTTAAAAGTATGTCAAGGCCGAACAGGCCTGCCATTAATCCGAGAAACTGCATAATCTTCCTCCCATCCTGCTCATAAATAAATTAGACTTCTTCTTCCTATCGTATCATTTTTTTGCATTCCCGTAAAGTTTCCCAAGACAGCTTTCCTTATAATATTTTCTCCCGCCCGGCATATATTAATAAAAACAATTTAAGGAAATTGCGCATGGCGTGTACTGAAAATTCCGCTTCTGAATCAATTGCCGATTTTATTTACCGATATTATGTATTCTCACCTGAATCAATTCTGCAGGACATAGATTTTTGTTATGATTTTGTCAATCCGCAATTTATTGTTGTTTACCAGCCGCTCTCTGAAGTGGAGCCGCTTTCTATAGGAAAAGACGGATATGATACAATTCCCAGCCTCTATACTTTGCTGGATTCTGCCAATATGGACAGCGCCGGCATTTTAAGAACTTTCGACCAGCCCCAATTGGGCTATAAAGGCAGCGGCACCCTGATTGGCATTGTAGATACCGGCATTGATTACCAGAATCCTGTTTTTAAAAATATGGATGGTTCCACTAGAATTGTCGGAATCTGGGATCAGACTATTGAGGGCCAGGGAATTGAGACGGGAGATATCGTACAGGATATCCGCTATGGAACCTCCTATACGGAGGAACAGATTAATGAGGCCTTAAATAGCGTGGAGCCGCTTTCCATCGTCCCCTCTGTCGATACGATTGGTCACGGCACTTTTATGGCAATGGTTGCCGCTGGGAATGAAGTGCCGGCCTCCAATTTCACGGGTGCCGCCCCCGAATCGAAATTGGCGGTTGTAAAACTGAAACCGGCCAAAAAATATCTCAGGGATTTTTATATGGTTTCTGAAGATGCGCATGCTTACCAGGAAAATGATATCATGCTGGGCATTAAATATCTTCTACTGATGGCCCGGAAATACTCTCTGCCCCTTACCATCCTGCTGGGTATCGGTACGAATACCGGAAGCCACAGCGGCTCTTCGCCTCTGCCGAGTTATCTCAATCATTTCAGCAACAGCTTCGGCCTGATAACCGTAGTGGCCGGGGGCAACGAAACCGGATTTGGCCACCATTATCTTGGCCACATTGCCGCAGAGGAGGAGTATGAGGAAGTTGAGCTGCGGGTAGGAAGCAATGAAACCGGATTCACGGTGGAGCTGTGGGCCAGGGAGTCCGAACTCTATTCCGTCGCCTTTACCTCGCCCACGGGGGAACTGATCCCCCGGGTCCCCAATACCTCTCCGGAGGAGCACCGCCTCACCTTCCTTTTGGAAGATACCGTTATCTACTTAAGCTACAGCGGTGCAGAAAGCGCGACGGGCAGCCAGCTTATCATGATGCGCTTCAAGAATCCCACTCCCGGCATCTGGAAAATCAGAGTGCATAATGAATTGTTTATACAGGGAGAATATAATATCTGGCTCCCCACGGCCGGTCTTATATCCGAGAATACATTTTTCCTGCGTCCCGATCCGAATACGATTATAACGGAACCCGGAAACACAGCCGGAGCCATCACGGTTGCCGCTTATAACCACCGCAATAACAGTATTTACATCCATTCAAGCAGGGGCTACACAAGACTCGGCACAATCAAACCGGATCTGGCTGCCCCCGGGGTCAACGTCGTGGCCCCCGATAACCGTGCGGAAACCGGAACCTCCATTGCGGCCGCCCATGTGGCCGGAGCGGCAGCCAACCTGCTATCCTGGGCATTGCGTAATGAAACTGTCCTGACGCTCAATACATCCTCCGCAAAATCAATATTGCTCCGCGGTGCAAGAAGAAATTCAAACATTACCTATCCCAACCGGGAATGGGGATATGGAATGCTGGATCTCTATAACTCATTCTTACGTATACGGCAGTAACTGCGCGTTTTCCTATCCCCTCATTTCAATCATAGGGCCGCCGCTTTTTTCCAGATAGGCTCTTGTTATGACAACAGAGCCTATATTGGAATCCTTCGGTATCTCATACATGATGTCAAGCATGAACTCCTCTATGATCGCCCTGAGCGCACGCGCTCCCGTTTCTTTCTTGATGGCTTCCTCCGCAATCCACTCCAATGCTTCGTCTTCAAATACAAGCTTAACCTCATCCAGTTCCAAAAGCTTCACATACTGCTTCAAAATCGCATTCTTGGGTTCCCTCAGCACCTTAACCATCAGCTCTTTTGTGAGCGCCTGGAGCGTAACAACAATCGGAAGGCGGCCCAGGAATTCAGGAATCATGCCGAATGTGCGGAGATCCTCCGTAGTCACCTTGGTCAAAATATCCGGATCTGACTCATATTTGTCGCGCAGCTCTCCCATAAAGCCCATTGTAGTTGATTTTGTCAGTCTTTCTCTAACAATATCCTCCAAATCAGGAAATGCACCGCCGCAGATAAACAGAATATGATTGGTATCTACCGTGGTCATCGGAGTGAGAGCGTTCTTCTGGTTGGAGCCTACAGGCACCTCCACCTGACTGCCCTCCAAGAGCTTTAACAGCTCCTGCTGTACGGATTCGCCGCTGACGTCACGGTTCGTTATATTCTTCTTTTTAGCTATCTTATCAATTTCATCGATAAAAATGATTCCATGCTCCGCTTTCTCCACATCATTGTCGGCCGCTGACAGCAGTTTTGACACAACGCTCTCGATGTCATCCCCTATGTAGCCGGCCTCCGTAAGGGAAGTGGCGTCTGCGATGGCCAGAGGCACGTCCAAAAGCCGCGCCAGTGTTTTGACAAGATATGTTTTGCCGCTTCCGGTCGGTCCAATCATCAGGATATTGGACTTTTCAATCTGTACCTTCTCCTCCTGATTTTCATCCTGCCTGCCGTTCTGTAAAAGAACACGCTTATAGTGGTTGTAGACTGCAACAGAGATGACTTTTTTCGCTTTCTCCTGTCCGATTACATACTCGTCAAGACGGGATTTTATCACGTGCGGCGCAGGGATGTCCCTGATACTGAATTCCTGCTGTTTCTTTTCTTCCTCTTTCTCTTTCTTCTTTTTTACCTTATTTTTCTTCGGAATCTCAAGATTCATATTCTCCAGATTCGGAAAATCACTGAGATTCATATTCATATAAGGCATATTCTGAAGCTTGCTGAAATCCAGGCCGCTCTGTGTGACTGAATCAAATGCCTTCTGCATACAATCGTGGCAGAAATTCATGCCTCCCGGCATTGTAATCATTGTACCGGCCTTGCTCTCCGGACGACGGCAGACATAACAAATTTTTTCATAATCATCATCTCCGTCTGATTTCGGTGCAGCGCCGTCCGGTTTCTGTTCGCCGCCTTCTGATGTCACAGTTGTCTCTTCATCAATTTTATTATCTTTATCTCTGTCTTCCAAAGTCTATTTCCTCCTGTCTGTAAACGGATTTTGATTTCCTTTATTCAATTTCCCTTATCTCTATTATCTCATGCGCCGTGTCCAGCTCGTCGCGTATCAGCGCCCTGTCTCCGTACTCCGCTTCCCCGGTCTGATTATCATACGGATCGCTGCCGGGCCGCTTCATCGGCGGTGTAAACTCCCAGCCGAATTCCGAGTTCATCGGAATCCGGAACGGATCCAGGTTGCCGAAATAAAATTCTCTTCTCTCTTTTACATCGTCCCTGTATGCACCGCCCCCGAATGAACAGTCGGCATACAGCCATCCATAAGGTTCGATATAAAACTGCGCCCAGTCATGACAGCCGATATCGCGCGGATTTGCATAAAGTCCTGCCTGCCATCTGGCCGGAACGCCCGCGATCCGGCACATGGTTATGAAAAGCAGCGCCTGGATGCCGCAGTCCCCTTTCTGACCTGCCGCCGCATATTCCGGAATATCCGTTATCGTGAAATAAGAACGGACAAAGGAATACGTCACATGGGAAGTTATGTACTCATAAATGCGTTTTGCCCTGCAAAGCGGATTTTCCTCACTTCCCGCCACTTCTTCCGTCAGGCTTTTGAGAAAAGGTGTGAACCTGATCTGGGGAAGCTGTTCCCCAAGCCAGTTCCCAAGCCTGCTGCCGTCAGGTAATACCTTCCCTGCATCCGCCGCGCCTGTTACCCTGTTCTCATCTAATTCAATATAAGGCGTATGATTCTCAAATTCATATTCAATTGAAAATACACTGTTTTCCGTCAGCTCAGTCTCAAAACATACCGTCCTCTGCGGCCACAGAGGCGGCGCTGTCCTGAGAGGCTCCATCGATGTGTGAAGAAGCCTGAAATTCCTGACCTGTGCATATTCCAGAGGAATCGGCAAATAAACACGTACTGTTTTTCCCGGTTCAAATGCCTCTTCCCGAATCTTCAACGTACTCCTGATACGGAAATAATAGGCAAGGCCGCCTTTTTCCTTCATTCTCTTTATGGTCTGATCACGCAGACGGCCTTCCAGCTCTCCCTCCGCCAGAGCCGATTTATCGAAAATACGCGCTCTGATATCTTTCCTGGTCTTTACAAGATTGTCGACAAAATCATCCTTAATCCTTCTCTCACCCTCAATATACAGCCAGTCTATTGCATTTTCATCAATCAGGTTCTCAAGTTCTTCCTCTGAAAAACCTTCTATCCGCTCCGTTGCAAAGGCAAGGGCCGCCTGATGGCTGAAGGGATACTGAAGCGGAAGCCGCCTGATAATATCACGCTCCAATACAAGCCTTTCCTTCATTATCCCGGGGATGTCTTTTCCGAGGCGGTTCTCTATAATCTTCAGCGCCCTGGTAAAATCACCGTGCCACTTCAGTTTTTCAATATCTTCCGGCAGCGGGACAGTCAGTGCCGCCAGGTTTTTCGCTCTGTTTTCTTCCATCTTATTTACTCCTTAGATGACGGCAGTATCTGCCGTTATTCACTTTGTTCTGCTTTCCAGTATACAATACTTATACAGAAAAGTCATTGGAAAGTTTTGTTGAGGAAGGGAGGAAGCTGCTGTTCACACGGTTGTGCCTGCGAGATGTTTTCGTGCGCATTTTGCAGGAAAATCCCGAGTTTTACGGCGCGCCGCTTTTTGGCGGGGTGTGAACAGTAACGTGAGGCCTTCCCGGTATAAAAGACTTATCAGCAGGATATTTTCTCACCATTAAAAATGTGATAGAATAATCATATTGGAATCAGGCTGGATTTGGCTGAACGATAATCTGAATATCTGAAAGGAAAGAGCATTATGTGGTTTCTATTTGCATTAGGTTCATCCGTATTTGCGGCGTTGACTTCTATCCTTGCTAAAATTGGTATCGATGGGGTGAATTCTACTCTGGCAACGGCAATTCGTACAATCGTTGTCCTACTCATGTCATGGGGAATGGTTTTTTTGACCAATACCCAGGGCGGAATGATAGAAATCAGCCGGAAAAGCTGGATATTTTTGATTTTGTCGGGTGTTGCAACCGGCGCCTCATGGCTTTGTTATTATAAAGCGCTGCAGATGGGCGAGGCTTCCAGGGTTATCCCTGTCGATAAGCTCAGCATTATTATCACAATGGTGATGGCTGCCGAGGTGACCGTCATCAATAAAAGGCACAGTACCGGCCGGCAGCGGTTAACTCCGTACTGCCGGCCATGACACTGTGCCTCCGACGTTTATTCGCCGCGGTGCGGCATTTAGTTTTCCTGTACCTCCTGTTTCTGGCTGTCTTTTTTATAACCGAGTGTGATAGGTATCTGTCTCTCCACATAGGAGCCGTTTTCCAGGCTCTGCACCGTCAGTGTGACCGACGTGCCTCCCTTATAATATGTCAGCATCTTTTGAAGTTCATCACCTGTCCTGACTGTTTCTCCATCGAATTTAGTAATGATATCACGTTCGCGTAAATCGGAATTTGCCGCTGCTCCGCCCTCTACAATCTTATAAACATAGATTCCTTCCGGCATGCCGTAAGCCTTCGCCATTCTGCTGTCGATATTCTGCAGCTGGATTCCGAGGTAACCCTGTTCCTCTTCATCCACGGCAATCTTCGTGGTCTTCGTCATCAGGTCGTCAATGATATCTTTGGCAAAGGAAATCGGAATCGCATATCCGATACCCTCCACATCCGTATCGGCGTATTTGGCCGCATTGATGCCGATCACCTCGCCCTGCATGTTCAGAAGCGCTCCGCCGCTGTTACCTGGGTTAATAGCCGCATCAACCTGGAGAAGAGTCCTGTCAACACCGTCGATTGTAACCTCCTTATTTAACGCGCTTACATAGCCTACCGTAACGGACTGGCCCTGACCAAGCGCATTACCGATTGCAACCACGCCCTGACCAAGCTTCAACGTGTCTGAATCGCCGAGTACTGCCGGCTGAATCTTTCCTTTTGTCTCATCCGGAATATCCGAAAGCTTTACAGCAATTACCGCCAGATCCGAATCTGAATCCGTGCCCTTGACCGCTGCCTTTACCGTTGTATTGTCGATAAATGTGACTGACAGCTCCTCCGAATCTGCAACCACATGGTTGTTAGTCACGATAAGCAGTTCTGAATCATTCTGCCCTGCTATAATACCGGAGCCGCTGCTCGGCACTTCATAGGACTGTTTCCCGAAAAACCAGTCTTCCTGTGTATAAACCATTTTATTATTGATTGCAACTACGGAAGGCATTGCTTTGTCAACAATTGCCGAAACGTCATTCCCGGTTGAAACGGGTACTGCCGCTGCCGTAGTCGGCTGCTCCGTAACCGCCTGTGAAGAAAGTGCAGGCGCTTCACTGCTCTGGACCGTCTCCGGAACCAGTTTGTCCGCCAGAATATTAACACCGGCCATCGTTCCTCCGGCTACACAGCCAAAAATAATTCCCGCCGCCGCGATTCCCGCTGCCCTTTTAGCCATGTAACCGCCCTTTTTCCCGTTTCGCCCCGGCTCCTGCGGAATATAGCTTCTGTCCGGTTTCCTGTCCTGATATGTTCCCTCACTCCGCTCCCTGCCTTCGGCATTGCCGGTATACCTGGAATCATGATAGCCGCTGTATCTGCTGTCCGTCTGCCGTGAGGATGTGCTGTCCGAATAAGATCCTTCCGTATAGTCCAGGTCGCTGTCCGTATTCTGGTCCTGCCTGGAGCCGCCGCCCTGATATTTATTGTAGTCATTCTCATTATACATAGTTATTGCTCCTTTCTTTTTCTCTATTTTTTCATTCATAATTTATATCATTTATATCTTTACATGGCATAGTCTATCAGTAATTTGTGATGGAACTGTGAAGAAAGTATCACCAAACTATGTTTTTTTAAATTTTCAGTATCAGTTCAGTCAGAGCGCTGTTGATGAGAGATTTAACTGAGGTTGGGAGGACGCGTCCGGAACGGACCATGTCCGGTGCGGTGAGGGGGATGGCTGAGTCTTCCGTCCCCGTGGGAAGTTGGTTGTGGAGGGGGAATCCGGCCGGAATGAATTGCTGCGGGGACCGTTTGCACTCTTTGGAGTGCGCAGCAGTGCTAAGCTCGTGAGGGACCTCGCCAAGCACCGGCGGACTCCCATGTCCCC
>ERZ1036412.1052-NODE-1052-length-10917-cov-81.720770_pt1 | contig 10917 bp, 8 predicted proteins | sample MGYA00514218_ERZ1036412 | MGnify/ENA primary metagenome ERZ1036412 (study PRJEB33795, sample SAMN09464944) | human gut metagenome | host: Homo sapiens | place: USA: Stanford, California | collected 2016-11 | study: EMG produced TPA metagenomics assembly of the... | reverse complement strand
ATCCATACAGTAAAGAGCGTGGCAGCAGGCTTTGACGACAGTCTGAGAAATTATCTGGGATATGAAGTGAAGATACATAACCTGTGGGACGATTTTCTGGCAAATAACCCCAACGAAGTTGGGGAGTTCACCATACAGAACCGCAACCGCCTGCTCTGCGATATGAAGGCCCAGGAGCTGACAGGAGCGGATATCATTGTCACTACCTGCTCCACGCTGACCCCGGCGGTGGAGCTGATCCGGCCATTTATACGGGTTCCCGTCATTGCCATTGACGATGCCATGGCCAGAAGGAGCGTCCTCTACGGAAAGCGCATTATGGTTATGGCCACAGCGGAGAGCACCGTAGGACCCACTGTCTCAAAGATTAAGGCTGAGGCGGATAAGACGGGAAGGGAAGCGGACATATCCACCTGCGTGTGCATGGACGCATTCCATGCCATGAAGGCCATGGACATGAAGAAGCACGATATGATTCTCAGGGAAAAGGCCAGGGAACTGAAGGGCTATGACTGTATCGTACTTGCCCAGGCGTCCATGGCCCATCTGGAGGACGAGACAGCTTCCATCACAGGCTGCCCTGTCCTTACCAGCCCCAGGCTGTGCATGGAAGAAATCAAGAATAAATTGGAGGAGATATAGAGATGACGAATGAGAGAAAAGAGGAGTTACAGAGACAATGCAGCAAATTCCGGAACGACCTGATTGACCTGCTTCACAGCATCCAGACAGGCCACCCCGGCGGTTCCCTGTCATGTACGGAGATACTGACGTCCCTTTATTTTGAAATCATGCATGTGAATCCCGAGAATCCTGAGATGGAGGGAAGGGATCACCTGATTCTGTCCAAGGGCCACGCGGCGCCCATGCTGTATCTGGTGCTGGCGGAGAAAGGCTTTTTCCCCAAAGAAGAGTTAAAGACCCTGCGCCAGATAGACAGCATGCTTCAGGGCCATCCGTGTGTACATAAGACTCCGGGCGTGGAGTTGTCCACTGGTCCTCTGGGGCTGGGACTTTCCGCCGGTCTGGGTATGGCCATGGCAGACAGGATTAAGGGACTGGATTCCTATACCTATGTGGTCATGGGCGACGGAGAGATTGAGGAAGGCTGTATCTGGGAAGCTGCCATGTCCGCATCTAAATTCGGGGCAGACCATCTGATTGGCATTCTGGACAACAACGGAGTACAGCTGGACGGCACCCTGGAGGAAATCATGCCCATGGGAGACATCGGGGCAAAATGGAGGGCCTTTGGATGGAACGTGGTAACATGTGACGGCCATGATGTGGAGGATTTCTGCCGGGCGGTGGAACAGGCTAAGAGGACCAAAGGCCAGCCTTCCCTGATTCTTGCAAATACCGTGAAGGGCAAGGGCGTTTCCTTCATGGAAGGAAAGAACACCTGGCACGGCAAGGCCATCAATGACAATGAATACGCACAAGCGAAAGCAGAATTAGGAGGTGCCAGATAATGGGAGAAAACATAGCAATCCGTGACGCTTACGGCGCAGCGCTTAAGGAGCTGGGAGAACAGAATAAGAAAATCGTGGGCCTGGAGGCGGATGTGGCTTCCTCCACAAAGAGCGGTATTTTTGGAAAGGCATTTCCGGAACGATATTTTAATGTGGGAATCAGCGAGCTGGATATGGTGTCCATGTCAGCCGGGTTTGCCAGGGAGGGACTGATTCCTTATGTAAATACATTCGCGGTGTTCCTGACCACCAGAGGGGCAGACCCCATACAGAGCCTGATTGCCTACGACAAGCTGAACGTGAAGCTCTGCGGCACCTACTGCGGGCTTTCCGACTCCTATGACGGGGCCAGCCACCAGGCCATTACCGACCTGGCGTTTGTGAGAGCCATCCCCAATATGACGGTGATTACAGTGGCGGACGCGGTGGAGACCAAAAAGGCGGTATTTGCCATTGCAGACCATCAGGGCCCTGTATATTTAAGGCTCAGCCGCGCGGCAGCTCCCGTGTATTATTCTGAGGACATGAAATTTGAGATTGGCAAGGGCATAACGGTCAGGGACGGCAGGGATGTGACCATTATCACCACGGGAACCGTGCTTCACAAGGCTCTGGCAGCGGCAGAGCTTATGGAGGCAAAGGGAATCCGGGCAAGAGTGGTGGATATGCATACCATCAAACCCATTGACGAGGAACTGATTATAGAATGCGCCAGAGAGACGGGCGCCATCGTGACAGTGGAGGAACACTCTGTCTGCGGCGGACTGGGAAGCGCTGTGGCGGAAGTCCTGGCAGAGCATATGCCTGTACCCATGACCCGTATCGGGGCCACTGACTTTGCGGAATCCGGGGATTACGAGCAGCTTTTGGTGAAATACGGCTATGGCCCGGAATCCATTGCGGAAAGGTGTGCGGAAGTGATAAAGCGCAAGTAGACACAGAAAAGTCAGGAGGGAAGGCGCGCCTATGGAACAATCCATGAGAAGGTTTATGAAGGTGGGAATCATTCTCCACGTATCCTACCCGCAGCTGGGAGGAGGCGATGGGCCCATCCTGGAATGTCTGGAGCGGATTTGCGGGGACGATTATTTTGAAGCCGTGGAGGTGGCCAGGATGAAGGACCCGCAGGTCCGCAAGCAGGCAGCGGAAATGATCCGCATGGCCCATATGGTGTCTGCTTACGGCGGCCAGTCCAGGACATTGTCGGTGGGACTGAACATCAATGATCTGGATGAGACCAGAAGGGCCATGGCCGTGGACACCCTGAAGGAAGGTATCGACGAGGCCTATGAGATGGGCTGCGCAGGCTTTTCCTTCCTGTCCGGCCGGTATGAAGAGGAACGGAAGGAGCAGGCATTTGAACAGCTGTTAAAATCCACCAGGGAGCTGTGCAGGCATGCGGAAAAGAAGGGGCAAATGCCCGTCTGCTGCGAGGTGTTTGACTACGACATTGACAAGAAGGCCCTCATTGGCCCGGCTGTTCTGGCTGCCCGCTATGCGGGGGAAATCCGGAAGGAGCATGGGAATTTCGGCCTGCTGGTGGATTTGAGCCATATTCCCATGATTCATGAGACCATTGAGGAAAGCATTCTTCCGGTGAGGGATTACATCATCCACGCCCATATGGGGAACACGGTAATCAAGAGCCCGGACTGCGAGGCTTACGGGGATAATCATCCCAGATTTGGATTCCCAAACAGTGAAAATGATGTGGAGGAGCTGGCTCATTATCTGAGGACCCTTAAGGAAATCGGATTTCTGGGTGAGAAGGACCGGCCTGTTGTAAGCTTTGAGGTGAAGCCCTGGAAGGACGAACCTCCCGAAGTGGTTATAGCAAATGCAAAACGTACCCTGAACCTGGCCTGGGAGCTGGTGTGACAAGGACCAGATGATACAGGACCTGCATTTGATATAGATATATATTTGGAAGTAAATGGAATTGAATCAAACAAGATTTGCAAACAGAAATAAGGAGGTATATAATAATGAAAGACCCAATTCAGAAATATTTTCAGGTAGGAACCATACAGTGGATGACCCATCCTCCGGTGAATTATCCCATACTGGATTCCGTTAAGACCATCTGCTGTGACGAATACTTCAGTGCCCTTGAGATAACCCACATCGAGGACCAGGAGACAAAGGACAAGGTAAGGGATATGCTGGCCCAGGCCCATATGAAGGTGTGCTACGGCGCCCAGCCCCGTCTGCTGGGACCCAAGCTTAACCCCAATGACCTGGACGAGGAAGGCAGGAAGAAGGCGGAGGCTGTCCTGATTGATTCCGTTGATGAGGCCCGGTACATGGGTGCAAAGGGAATTGCATTCCTGGCAGGAAAATGGGAACCGGAGACAAAGGACCAGGCATATGCCCAGCTGCTTAAGACCACCAGGGCTGTGTGCGGCTATGCCGCATCCAAGGGAATGATGGTGGAGCTGGAAGTCTTTGACTTTGACATGGATAAGGCTGCCCTCATCGGACCGGCTCCCTATGCGGCCAGGTTTGCTGCGGATATGCGCACCACCCACAACAATTTCGGCCTGCTGGTAGACCTTTCCCATTTCCCCACCACCTATGAGACTTCCAGGTTCGTGATTCAGACACTGCGTCCATATATCACCCACCTGCACATCGGTAATGCGGTGGTGAAGGAAGGCTTTGAGGCATACGGCGACCAGCACCCAAGGTTCGGGTTCCCTGACAGTGCCAACGACACGGAGCAGCTTGTGGACTTCTTCACCGTGCTGAAGGAAGAAGGCTTCTTTAATAAAGATAATCCTTATGTATTGTCTCTGGAGGTAAAGCCGTGGGCGGATGAGGACGGAGATATCATACTGGCCAACACCAAGAGAGTCATCAACAGGGCCTGGGCGCTGGTAGAGGATTAAAGCGCGTCTGTGAAATCCTTGTGCCAAGAGCGGGCCGGACAGAGGCCTGCAAGAGCGAATAGAATAGAACAATCAGAAATCGGAGGAATAAACCATGAAAATCGTAGTTTTAGACGGGTATACAGAGAATCCAGGTGATTTAAGCTGGGAGGGACTTGAGAGGTTAGGGGATCTGACCGTATATGACAGGACTCCTGCTGACAAGATTGCAGAGCGGATTGGGGATGCCGAGGCGGTTTATACCAATAAGACCCCAATCAGCGCACAGATCATCAAACAGTGCCCAAATTTAAAGTTCATCGGAGTGCTGGCTACGGGCTACAATGTGATTGATACAGCGGCAGCCAAGGCGGCAGGCGTGATCGTGTCCAACATCCCAACCTATGGTACGGATGCAGTGGCACAGTATGCCATTGCCCTTTTGCTGGAGCTGTGCCATCACATCGGGGAGCATTCTGACTGCGTAAAGGCAGGGGAGTGGACCCACAATGCCGACTGGTGCTTTTGGAAGTATCCACTGGTGGAGCTGGCCGGAAAGACATTTGGCGTCATCGGCTTTGGAAGGATTGGACAGGGCACAGCCAAAATCGCGGAGGCACTGGGCATGAAGGTGCTGGCGTATGACGAGTATCCCAACAAGGCACTGGAAACAGACAACTGCAGATATGTTTCCCTGGATGAGCTTCTGGCACAGGCCGATGTCATCAGCCTTCACTGCCCGCTGTTCCCGTCTACAGAGGGAATCATCAATAAGGATTCCATTGCAAAGATGAAGGATGGAGTAAAAATCATCAATACCTCCAGAGGTCCTCTGATTGTGGAAAAAGACTTAAGAGAAGCGCTGGACAGTGGAAAAGTCAGCGGCGCAGCCGTGGACGTGGTATCCACAGAGCCTATCCGCGAGGACAATTCTCTTCTGGGCGCCAGGAATATGATTATTACCCCACATATTGCCTGGGCTCCCAAGGAATCCAGACAGAGACTTATGGACATTGCAGTGGATAATCTGAAACATTTTGTAGACGGAGCACCACAGAACGTGGTAAATAAATAGTAGGAAAGTCAGACAGCCTGCAGCGCGGGCCCATGACAGACGCCGGGCGGCAGAAACGGGCATGAGATTGCTTTGATTCCTCCCGGCGTATTTCCGTATTGGCGGATACGGGGCAGATACAGAGGGAAAGAGGGCATGAAATGGTAACAGTGCGGATGTTTATTCCATATATGAATATGAAGAGCAGGTTCGAGGCGGCAGTGAGCCGTCTGGAGCCTCAGGATGATGTCAAGGTGGAGCTTCTTCATGTATTCGGCACCCCGGAATCCCTGTCGCGGTACGGGGACGCCGACATTTTAGTGGCCAGAGGCATGACATATGACCGTCTCAGGTATCTGTTTCCGGAGAAGCATGTGGTGGAGATACAGCTCTCCAGTTTTGATATACTGAAAGCCCTGATTTGCGCCAGACAGGAGTTCCATCCTAAAAAGATAGCCCTCTGTGTGCGGTATATGGATGATAGCGCTGTGTCCGAGCTGGAGAAATTGTGCCAGGCGGAGATTGCGTATTATACGGTCCATGACGAGGCATCCACTCTGGAGGCCATCCACAGGGCCAGGGCAGGCGGAGCCGACGTGTTTGTGGGAGCCGGAACCATGTGCGGACTGTGTGATAAGGAATCATTGAACCGGGTTCATATCCACACAAAGGATATAGCCATAGAGCAGGCCCTAAAGCAGGCCATGGATGCGGCCAGGACCATCAATATGGAGCGGGCCAGGTCCAAAATGACCAGCACCATCCTCAACACCAGCGCCGATGCCCTGATTGCTGTAAACGGCAGCGGGCTGATTCAGGCATTGAACAACCAGGCGTACCGCACCTTTGGGCTTTCCTCCCAGGCTGACTACACAGGCCGTCCCGTGGAGGAGGTCTGCCCTGCCCTTAAGTGGAAGCACGTGGTGGAGACCGGACGGGAACGGGAGGAGGTTATCCAGTGGAAGGACAGGAAACTGTACACGGAATACAGGCCCGTACTGGTGGACAAGATGGGAAAGGGCGCCATCATTGTTGCCCGCTACACCGAGCAGATTATTGAGGCAGAAACTAAAATCCGGCAGAGCCTTGCGAAACAGGGACTTACGGCCAAGTATTCCTTTGACGATATCATTGGAAGCAGCCCTGCCATACGGGAGAATATCCTTATGGCAAAGCGTTACAGCCGGGTGGATTCCAATGTGCTGATTGTGGGTGAGACAGGAACCGGCAAAGAACTTTTCGCCCACAGCATCCACCGGGAGAGCAGGCGCAGCGCGGAACCATTTGTGGCGCTGAACTGTGCGGCCCTGCCTGAAAACCTGCTGGAGAGCGAGCTCTTTGGATATGAACCCGGAGCCTTTTCCGGGGCGTCTAAAAATGGTAAGACGGGCCTGTTTGAACTGGCCCATAAGGGAACCATTTTTCTGGATGAAATCGGGGAGATCCCCATATCGCTCCAGGCAAAGCTTTTGAGAGTGCTTCAGGAAAGGGAAATCCGCCGTATCGGCAGCAACCGGGTACAGCCGGTGGATGTGCGTGTTATTTCCGCTACCAATATAAATATTGAGGAAAAAATCCGGGAAGGACAGTTCCGCGCCGACCTGTATTACCGCCTTAACCTGTTGGACATTACCATCCCGCCGCTCAGGGAACGGGGAGACGATATCCGGGAAATGGTGGATTTCTATCTGACCCGTTTTGCCTGTGAGATGGGAAAGCCCATCCCCAGACTGTCAAGGGAGGCAGTGGATTTGATGACCCATTACGGCTGGCCCGGCAATGTGCGGGAGCTGCGCAACATCTGCGAGCGTCTGATTGTGCTCAGCGATACTACGGAAATCGGACTCAGGGAAATACAGATGCTAAAGATATTCCGGAAAAAAGAAGGCCCTCTGCCAGGCGCAGAGACGCCTGCAAAGGAACAGGTCCTGCCGGAAACCGGGATTGTGTATGCCAATTTAAAGCCCAGAAAGAAAAAGCAGGATATAGCAAAGGAGCTGGGGGTCAGCAGGACGACCTTGTGGCGTATGGAGAAGATGGCGCGGGAACAGAAGAAACAGTGATGTCTGTTTATGATGTCTATTGACAGAAATTCCTTTGGGAGATATGCTTACAATATCAGGAAAAACCAAAAGAATAAAGTTGAGAGGTGGAGACATGAGGATAGCACTGATTAATGAGAACAGCCAGGGAGCCAAGAATGGCATGATTTACAATTCCTTAAAGAAAGTGGCCGACCAGTACGGCTTTGAGGTGGACAACTACGGCATGTACACCGCGGAGGATGAGGCACAGCTCACCTATGTACAGGCAGGTATTCTGGCAGCAGCCATACTGAACGGAAAGGCAGCGGATTATGTGATTACGGGCTGCGGCACGGGCGAAGGAGCCATGCTGGCCTGCAATTCGTTCCCGGGCGTGATTTGCGGCCATGTGGAGGATGCGCTGGACGCCTATACATTTGCCCAGATTAACGATGGGAACGCCATTGCCATTCCTTTTGCCAAGGGATTTGGCTGGGGCGGAGATCTGAACCTGGAATATATATTTGAGAAGCTGTTCTGCGAGCCTTCCGGCCAGGGATATCCCAGAGAAAGGGCTGTTCCGGAGCAGAGAAACAAGCGGATCCTGGATGATGTGAGAAAGGCAGCTTTCAGGGAGGACCTGGTGGAAATCTTTAAAGGACTGGACCAGGAACTGGTCAGAGGCGCGTTTGCGGGAGAGAAGTTCGGGGAACTGTTCTTCGGGAAATGCAAAGATGAGAGGCTGGCTGCTTATATCAGGGAACTGATTGGATAAAAACTATATGGAAGAAGATGGGACAAGCCGCTTTGCGAACGCAGGGCGGCTTGTTCCGTTGTGTATTTCAGGGGAGCGTCAGCTTTACGCTCAGAATACGCGTCAGGGACTGGTCGATGCGTTCCTCTGTCAATTCTCCTGTTTTTACCGCATCCAGCACTCCGCCGTAAGCTTCCCTAAAGTCAGCGGGCATGAGGAGCAGGTCAGCGCCTGCCTGCAGGGCCATGACAGCGGCCTGGTCCGGTGGATAATTGTCCTGGACGGCCCCCATGTTAAGGGCATCGGTTATGATGATTCCTTTATAGCCCATTGTCTCCCGCAGGTATCCTGTGAGCACCTGAGGGGACAGGGAGGACGGTGTGTCGTCTCCTGTAATCCGGGGCAGCGAGATATGGCCCGCCATGATGAAGGGCGTGTTGTCCTGAATCAGGCCGGCAAAGGGAACCAGCTCCGCCTGTTCCAGTTCATCCCATGTCTTATAGGTATAGGCAAAACCCTTATGGCTGTCCCCTTGCGTGGCCCCGTGGCCCGGAAAGTGTTTGGGGGTCCCATAGACGTGATGTTCTTCCAGACCCTTCATGTAGGCTTTCGTCATCTGTGTTACCAGAACCGGATCCGAACCAAAGGAACGGTCCAGCACAACGGTATTGTCCGGATTGGTCAAGACATCCGCATCCGGTGCAAAGTCCAAATTGATTCCAAGTTCTTCCAGATACTCTCCGATGACAGAACCTGCCTCGTATGCCCTGGAGATATCCCTGCTCTTTCCTATTTCGGCCATGGTATCCACCTTGGGCAGATCAAAGCCTTCGTGGTTTGCGATGCGGGCCACCTTACCGCCTTCCTCGTCAATGGAGAGGAACAGAGGGAGCTGGGTAAGCCCGGCAGCCAATTCCTGGGTCCTGGCTGTCATGGTTTTAAGCTGTTTGGGGTTTTGCAGGTTTTGGGGAAAATAGATAAGCCCGGCCACCGGGTATTCCTGCAATGCCTTGTATGTGGCGTCCCCTGCCTGGGTCACGGTCTGAAAGCCGGTGAGGGCTTCCGGGGTGATGATGAAGAGCTGGGCCGCCTTCTGTTCCAGAGACATTTGGCTGATTATGGTCCGGATGTTTGTGTTATCCGTATTGGTCTTATTCCATTGATTTCCCTTATCCGGCCGGTTCTCTTCATTTGGGGAATCTCCTGCCCTGTCTCCGCTGCCGGCAATTTTCTGTGAGACACTTGTCCCGGCCGGACGCTGGGAATCAGCGCTGTCAGCCCGGATTTTAAATAGGATGGCGGCGAGAATTACAGCAGACACCAGCCCTGCCGCCGTGATATAAAACCACTTGATGCCTTTTTGGTTTCTTTTCTTTCGGGAATGTTTTCTGGTTGTCAAGTTTGTCCTCCTTTTTGAACTTGATTCATACCATCACCGCTATGAGGGCAATGAGAACATAGCCCTGGGCCTGGTGCAGGTGACTGCAAAACGGATAGTGCCGCTGTTCGCGGAATTATGTAAAAAGCAATAAACGAACCCCGCCGCCAATAAAGTATCAATCAATGGATACCTTTATTGGTCGGCGGGGTTTTGTCATGCTCTGATTCAGTACATTATCTGATGCATATTATGGTTTCCATGCACCATCTTATCATACACCATCTTATGTATGGGACATGGTTCCCAGACAGGGGCTGTAGGCAGTCACAGGACGCCTTCCGTTTCCGCGGTCCTCCCTGGAACTCTCTGCTTTCAGGTTTTTCTGGGCCGTGGCCAGCATCAGCTTGATTCTGTTCAGCTGGTTTACCTCGCTGGCGCCAGGATCATAGTCAACGGCAATGATATTGGACTGGGGGTAATTCCGGCGCAGCTCCTTGATGACGCCCTTTCCCACGATGTGGTTGGGCAGGCATCCAAAGGGCTGGGTACAGATGATGTTGTTCACACCGCTGTGAATCAGCTCCAGCATTTCGCCGGTCAGGAACCATCCCTCGCCGGTCTGGTTGCCCAGGGATACAAAGCCCTTTGCCATCTGGGCCAGTTCGTTGATGGCTGACGGAGGCGTGAAATGCATACTGGCCGTCAGTTCCTTCCTGGCTGTCCTGCGGAAATACTCCAACAGGGCAATTGCCGCGTTGCACAGTCTGGCAGTGGATTTCCTGGAACCCAGGTGATCGGCCTTAAAGTTGCTGTTGTAGAAGGAATACAGCAGGAAATCCATCAAATCCGGCATCACTGCCTCGGCGCCCTCGGATTCCAGCAGCTCCACAATGTGGTTGTTGGCCAAAGGTGAGAATTTCACCAGGATTTCCCCTACAATGCCCACCTTTGGCTTCTTTACATCCAGCCTTGGGAGAGCGTCAAAATCCCGGATGATTCCCTTTATATTGCGTCCGAATTCTATCATGGCCGCGTTTTTCTTGGACAGGGAGGCAATGCAGCGGGCCTTCCATTTCTCATGCAGGGCATCGGCACTGCCCGGCTCCGCCTCATAGGGCCGGGTGGCATAGAGCACCCGCATGAAGATATCGCCGTAAACAATGGCCTGCATGGCCTTTGTCAGCAGCGGCACGGTGAAGGTAAAGCCGGGATTGGTCTCCATGCCGTTGGCATTGACAGAGATAACCGGTATCTGGGGCATTCCCGCCTTTTCCAGGGCCCTGCGGATGAAGCCGATGTAGTTGGATGCGCGGCAGCCGCCGCCGGTCTGGCTCATGAGGACAGCCGTGTGGTCCAGGTCATATT
>ERZ1036412.1050-NODE-1050-length-10954-cov-4.818791_pt1 | contig 10954 bp, 10 predicted proteins | sample MGYA00514218_ERZ1036412 | MGnify/ENA primary metagenome ERZ1036412 (study PRJEB33795, sample SAMN09464944) | human gut metagenome | host: Homo sapiens | place: USA: Stanford, California | collected 2016-11 | study: EMG produced TPA metagenomics assembly of the... | reverse complement strand
CTCTTTGCTTTTCCCTGATAAAAGGAAAAAAACTTCCCGGAAGCTTCCATATTGTGCTGTCCCTTGCCCCAGGGGATGTGGAAAAGTTTGCAGCTTCCCTGGGCACGGGAATAGATGGCAGCCAGATTCAGGGATTGTATCTGAATATCCGTTACGAAGACGGAGCATTATATTGTATAACGGGAACTTCGCTGAACTTTTTTACCCTGGACAAGACACTGGAAAACGAGTGGGATAACGCGGTAAAGGTCTTTATGCGTTCCCATGAGATTGTGTGCACTTGAGGTAAAGCAGGTCCCATATGAAGGGGAGGGCAACGTATGGATAAAATGGAATTGTCTCGTAAGCTGGAACAGCTGGCTGCACTGGCAGCGTCCAGGGAAAACCGCCTGGAGATGACGGAAGTACTGGATGCATTTAAGGAACTTCAGGTGACGCCGGAGGAGATGGAGGATGTTTACCGGAAGCTGGAACGGAAAGGCGTCCAGATCCAGGCGCCGGAGGAGGGGGAGGAAGCCCTGCCTGACAGTGACCTGATCTTGGAGGATGACCTGGCCCTGGATGACGGGGGGATGGTCAAGGAGGAGTTCCGGTGGAAGTTCAGGGACAGTGATTCGGATGATTTGGATGAGGGCGGCTTAGGGGGCCTTGGGAGCAGTGAGGAAGGCGAAGAGGAGGAATTGGATGAATACCGGTCAGAGCGGATCCTGGACGGGGTTTCCACCGCAGACCCAATCAGGGAATATCTAAAGGAGATCGGCTCCATTTCCCTTCTGACCCCGGAAGAAGAGACGGATCTGGCAAGGCGCAAGTCCGAGGGGGATGCAGAGGCCGGACGGAAGCTGGTAGAGGCCAACCTGCGTCTTGTGGTAAGCATTGCAAAGCGGTATACGGGACGCGGGATGGGATTCCTGGACCTGGTCCAGGAGGGCAACCTGGGACTTATGAAGGCAGTGGAAAAGTTTGATTATTCCAAGGGATACCGTCTCAGCACCTACGCAACCTGGTGGGTGAAACAGTCCATTACCAGGTCCCTGGCAGACCAGTCCAGGACCATACGGCTTCCGGTCCATATGGTGGAGGCGGTGAATAAAATCAGGAGGGCCCAGCGCAGCCTGTCCGTCAGGCTGGGGCGGGAACCTTCCACGGAAGAGATTGCAGAAGAAGTAGGGATGCCGGAAAAGCGGGTTACGGAGCTGATTCAGGCATCCGGGGACACGGTATCCCTGGAAACCCCGGTGGGAGACGAAGAGGGCTCCAACCTGGGGGATTTTGTGGCGGATGACGCCAATGCCTCAACAGAAGACAAGGCAGAGAGTTTTCTGCTCAGGGAAGAGATTGACGCCATGCTGCAGGGATTAAGCCCAAGGGAGCGGGAGGTCATCATCCTCCGGTTTGGGCTGGAGACAGGCCATCCCCTTACGCTGGAGGAAGTGGGAAGGCGTTTTAACGTGACCAGGGAGAGGATCCGCCAGATAGAAACAGCGGCCCTGAGAAAGCTGCGCAACCCGTCCAAAAGCAGGAAAATCAGGGATTTCCTGCCGGGATGACTGAATCTGTTAAATCATTGCTCAGAATCTTCAAACACTCCCTTGCCCCAGGACCAGGGAATCCCGCTTACAAACCGTTCTTCATCGTGGGGATAAAAGACAACCACGCCTTTGTCAATGGTCTTAAGGCGGGTCCCGTCATAAAAGGACAGGGTCCCCGTGTAAGGGTAGGACTTCCCGCAGTCCGTAAGCATGATAAGCCCGCCTGCATAGGATTCACACAAGGCCACATTCCGTTTGAATGTTTCTGAGGAACCGTCAGTGGTTATTTTCATGAGCCGGGGTAAGGATTCATTGCCTGAACCGATTAACTTAGGCAGCCACCTCCACTTGAAAGGCAGCATCCATGGAGACAGCTGCGTTTTCTCCTGGAATGCAAAGTACCCGCCATGATCCGTGCTCAGGACAGAATCCGTATACGCATTCTTCAGCAGGAGCTTTCCATTGCAGTACAGGTCCGCGGACTGCGTGTAATCCGTATAGAATATGCCGCCATCCATGGGCTGTATGCCGTCCAGGTATGTTCCGCGGGCCACGCATTCCGGGGAAGGGTCCAGCTTTCCGTCATTTAGCCCATATTTATAAATCCTGCTTTCAACTGCCTGGTATGTGTGGTCCATCTTAACGGCCGCCAGATAGATGTGGGAGCCGTCCTCTTTTGTAAGGATGTCCTCGGTCTGGCCGTCCCGTCCTATCCTGGTCAGTGTGCAGTACGCCTCGCCATATGTATAACGTACCCCGTAAATGTTGTCAAAGCCCTCGTCCGCCCCTGCCAGCCCCATGCCATCCGCCAGCCTGGTCTCTTCACCGTTCCTTAATATGTACAATGATTCACCGCCTTCCGGGTCCAGCCTTGTAAAAGCTATGACGGAACCGTCCTTGGAAGCATTGAAATCAAAAATATCGGCCAGAAGCAGCTGCCTGCCTTCTCCTGGCGCATAGGAATACAGGTTAAATACCGTATCCCCTGTGTCCTCGGAATATTCCTGGGCGTGAATCAGCGCCTTGCCGCCGCACATGAGGGTATATACCTGCCCCCCTGCCTCATGGACCAGTTCGGCTTTGCCATTCTCTGGGTCCACGGCCACGATCCTCCAATCAGTGGAAGAATCCCGGGCCGCCTCAAAATCAAAAATAAGAAAACTCCCATCCTCAGCCGGATGCATGGCATCATAATAGGATCTTGGGCCGGCGCCTTCCCCAATCCCTTCCATTATTACAGAAGGATTGACCCCGGGTACCATGTCCGAGTTCACATCCGCGCGCATAAGGTCCGCCTCCTTGACGTAGTAGACGTAAGCCGGAGGTTTTTGGACCTGGATATCAGTCTTTGTATCATCCGCTCTTTGTGTTGGTTCCAAAAGGCTGCCTTGGTTTCCTGACGGAGCAGCACAGCCGCTTACAGCCAGGGCCGCGCATATTGCCAGGGCTGTCATCTTTTTCATCTTATAAGTAGTTTCCCCCATGATTTTCCTCCTGTGCCGGTTACCGGTTCCATGGTTTTATATAACCCGTTACATCCAGACAGAAAAATGGTGTAAAATTGAGCCTTGATATGATGGTTAAAAACTAAATATTTGGACATCGAAATAAGTCCATGAGTATGTAGCAGCGTTGCATATTCGCAGGCTTATTTTAGAGCACCAAAAACCGATTTTAGCCAAGAACGGAATACACAGCCCCTGCGGAATATTATCTGACAGAATCATAATAACGGTTTTTCACCAGGCTATTCATGAAACCATCAATGTCCATCTCAACTCCGGTATCCCAAATTCTGACAGTGGTTAAAACAAAATCATTTGACTGGAAAAAGTAATGTACATTTGCCCAATGCTTCTGATAGTCCCCAACATAATCAGTTAATTGGACATGGCTCCATATGCCGGAACGGTATTCTTTCGTATCTCTTAAAACAACAGTTGCATTTAACGTGGTTCCCACTGCATCAGCTTTACTGTCCTGTAAACTGGTATCCGTTGTGCCCTCCACTTTCCTGAAATACTCAGCCTGATTCCTATAATCGTCAATGCTGAATCCAATCAGACGTGTTCCTCCTGCATCCTCAAAACGGGCGGATGTCCTTTTATAGTAATCCAGGATATGGTTATGTACCCGTTCCATTCCTGCGGGGATTTTTGCATTATAACCAACCTCCAGAGAAATGTACTCCCCTTCGCTGGCGGTTTCAGGCTTTGTCTGGACCACGCCATCAACAACCCATGCGCCATCCTGATTTACGGAATAACCATCTTCCAATGTTCTCCTTCCTGCTGCCATTGACCAGCATAAGCACTAAAGGAGATTGATAAGAATGCTGCTGTGGTTGAGAGTAAGAGATAAAGTTTTTTCACGATTGCCCCTCCTGCTTTGATACATCATCTGTTTTGAGGATATTATAACATATTGGTAAAGTAAAGCAATTCAAATCTATATGGAGAACATATTGAATATGGGTACTATGTGCACTTTAAAGTGTTTGTGAATGATAGGAGCGAATACAATGCGAAATCAGTAAAAGTTATCGAGGCTCCGGAAAGGAAGGTAAGGAATGGCAAGAAGCATAAGTAACATGAATCAACTGGCCTTTGCCCTGGCTCCAATATTACAGGGCATGGTCAATCAGATGGCAGACAGGGTATATAAGACACTGAACTTTTATTTACAGGACTACTATACAGGCTGGACACCATCGAGCTATCGGAGAACCTACGACTTTCTGTATTCGGCAGTGAAAACAGAAGCGAGGATGGTAGGAAACAATCCAATGTCTGAAGGCCAAAGGATTTAATGTAAAAGGATAATATCGGGAGGAAATTACATATGGAATTAAAAGACAGAGTAGTGGTTATTGATGAAAAGAATATGGCAGGATTATCATGGTTGTACGGAGAAATGAATATTGATGAGCTGGGGCAGGTTGTTAACAGGCATTTAGATGTATGCCTATAAGTCCGGACTGACGAAGAAAGCAACCTATAAGCTTATGGAAGCATTTAAGGATGTATTGACGGAGACATTATTGGATGGAGAGCGGTTTCACATCCATGGGTTATTAACATTGAAGACAGAGTATAAGGAAGAGTGTATAAGGTATAATCCAAAGACACGGGAGAAAGTAGTGGTCCCGCTGTTAATTATAGCATTGCTTACCTTTATTTTCAATAATCGTAAGTAGCGTTTTTCTTTAAGTCCTGGAAACAGGCATAGAAAAACCACCCTTGTATACTTGGCTGGTATCGGGTGGATTTTCTATCTCATACTGGGTCAACCCCTTGTGGGCGGTTGTTCCTTTTATGTCTATAATATAACATGTATTGGGTGGGATTTCAAGAGGGGATGGACAGCCTATGCGTGATTCCTATTCAAAAACAAGTTTTTCAGGATCATAGAAAGCCACTCTGTCATATGCAATTCATCTTCCGATGATTCTTTATATGCTAAATACTGCGTGTGGAATTGAGGAAGTAGCTGGATTGTCCTGGAGCAAGAACATTAATTTGGATGAGCGGACAATTACCATTGACCATCAGCTTATTTATAAAAATCTGGACGGAAGTACACGGTTTCAGCAACGAGGCATGGTACGCCGCTATCCCCTGCTCATGTGAACTCTATATTGGTTAATATTGTCAATGCATATAATAAGGCAGAAAGCAAAAAAGCAGAAGAAGGAAAAGAGAAGCGTGCTTGCTTCCTCACATTTCTTCGCATATACTGAGACATACCGCTTGTACACGCATGGCTGAAGCCGAGGTTGATGTTAAGATACTGCAATATGTAATGGGACATTCCGATATTAATACCACCATGAACATTTACAATCATATAGATTTTGTAAGGGTCAGGGGGGGAAATGGATAAATTAAATGGCACAAATATAGAAATGGTGTAAAAATGGTGTAAAATACCATTTTAGTGAAATTTACTAACATGAGAAATGTAGTAAATACAAGGGATTTCCCACTGAAAACCAATGTTATTAGCACTCAATAAAAATGAGTGCTAATTTTTTATTGACATTTTGTCCTGCAGGTACTAAAATGTAGGTTGTGAGTTAACATGTAAATTAAAAAGAAATACAATGATAGAAAGAAAGAGGCGGATACGAGATGGCAAAGAAAGGCAGTTTATCAATTACAAGCGAGAATATTTTCCCGGTAATCAAGAAATGGCTGTATTCTGACCATGATATTTTTTACAGGGAGCTTATCAGCAATGGTTCGGATGCCATTACCAAGCTTAAGAAGCTGGAGCTGATGGGGGAATATGAGAGACCTGAGGATGTGGAGTACAAGATCCAGGTAAGCGTTAATCCAACGGACAAGACCATTAAGATTACGGATAACGGTCTGGGCATGACCGAGGATGAGATTGACAAGTACATTAACCAGATTGCATTTTCCGGTGTCCAGGATTTCATGGAAAAGTATAAGGACAAGGCCAATGAGGACCAGATCATCGGCCACTTCGGACTGGGCTTCTATTCCGCGTTCATGGTATCTGACAAGGTGTCCATTGACTCCCTTTCCTATGCAAAGGATGCAAAGCCCGTACACTGGGAGTCAGAGGGCGGCATTGAGTTTGAGATGGGTGAAGGGGACAAGGCAGAGGTGGGCACCACCATTACCCTTTACCTCAATGAGGACAGCACCGAGTTCTGTAATGAATACAGGGCAAGGGAGGTTATTGAAAAGTACTGCGCGTTCATGCCGGTGAACATTTTCCTGGATAATGAGACAGCAGAGCCTCAGTACGAGACCATTGAGAAGGACCAGCTTAAGGACAAGGATACGGTTGTGGAAACCGTGATTGAGCCTGCAAAGACCGAGGAGAAGGAAAATGAGGACGGCACCAAGGAAACCGTGGAGATTGAGCCTTCCAGGGAAAAGTATAAGATCTTAAAGCGTCCGGTGGCGTTAAATGATACAAACCCTCTGTGGAACAAGCATCCCAATGAGTGCAGCGAAGATGATTATAAGGATTTCTACCGCAAGGTATTCAGGGATTATAAGGAGCCGCTGTTCTGGATCCACCTGAACATGGATTATCCGTTCAACCTGAAGGGAATCCTGTACTTCCCCAAGATCAACATGGAATACGACAGCCTGGAAGGAACCATCAAGCTTTACAACAGCCAGGTATTTATTGCGGATAATATCAAGGAAGTGATTCCTGAGTTCCTGATGCTGTTAAAGGGTGTCATCGACTGCCCGGACCTGCCTCTTAATGTTTCCAGAAGCGCGCTGCAGAACGATGGTTTTGTAAAGAAGATTTCTGACTATATCACCAAGAAGGTGGCGGACAAGCTTTCCGGCATGTGCAAGACGGACCGTGAAAACTATGAGAAGTACTGGGACGATATTGCGCCATTCATCAAATTCGGTTATATCAAGGATGAAAAGTTCTCTGAGAAAATGGGGGATTATATCCTTTATAAGAATCTGGAAGGCAAATACCTCACCCTGCAGGACTGCCTGGATGAGAACAAGGAAAAGCATGAGAATACGGTGTTCTATGTGACCAATGAAAAGGAGCAGAGCCAGTATATCAACATGTTCAGGGAGGAGGGCATTGACGCTGTCATCATGCCCGCTGCCATTGACAATCCATTCATCAGCCATGTGGAGCAGAAAAAGGAAGGGCTTAAGTTCCTGCGCATTGACACGGACCTGAACGCTGCGTTCAAGGAAGAGGTCAAAGAGGATGACGAGGAGTTCAAGAAGACTTCCGAAGAGCTGACTGAACTGTTTAAGAAGGCCCTTGACAATGACAAGCTGGATATCAAGGTGGAGAAGATGAAGAATGCCGGCGTGGCTTCCATGATTACCGTATCCGAGGAAACCAGACGTATGCAGGATATGATGAAGATGTACAGCATGGGCGGCATGGACATGGGTATGTTCGGCGGCACGGGAGAGACGCTGGTGCTCAACGCCAACCATCCCCTGGTACAGTATGTGCTGAATAACAAGGAGGGCGAAAACACAGGGAAAATCTGTGAGCAGCTCTACGACCTGGCAAGCCTGGGCCACGGCCCGCTGGCGCCGGAGCGTATGACTAAATTCGTGAACCGCAGCAATGAAATCATGCTGATTATGGCAGGGGAGAGGTAAGAATCATGATTATGGGGATGATAGCGGTAGTAATCGGTATTCTCATGATTATATTGGGAATCCGCAGTTTTATTAAGGATTTTAAGGCTAAGGGCTATAGCGGGATGGCAGATGCAGTTGTGGTGAAGGTGGAGGAGGAAAGGAGAGGGACTGCTAAGACAGGGTTCTATACGGAGTTTGTCCCTACCATTACCTATGTGGCTGCCGGCCAGGAATATACCGATGCCTACCGGGGAGGCCGGGGAGGCAATGGTTACCAGCCCGGACAGAAGGTCAGGGTTCGATACGATCAGGCAAGGCCGGAACATTATATCATAGAGGGAGATAATAATGCCAAAGGCAACGGTACGATATTGCTTCTGATTGGATTTGTGGCTGCGTATCTGGGCGTGTCGGAGATCCTCCGGATACAGTGCGGGATTGATTTGAGGTTCTGGCTGAACCGGTAACCAGGAAAATGTAATATGGATAACGTGGCAGGAATGCCTGAAGGCCCGGACCTCTGTCTGGACCTCAGGCATTCCTGTTTTATCTTGTTATGAAGCTATCTTGCATCATATATCTGTTCTGCATCATATGTCCCTCAGCCTATGGTTCAGGGCTGCCCGGTCCATGCCCAGGATCTGCGCGGCCTCATCCACATCCCGCGTATGCCGCAGGACTTCCGTGATATATGTTTTTTGGAACTCGGCAACCGCCTGTTTTAAGGGCTTGAATTCCGGAGCCTGGGATGTCTGGGGGGCAGGGCTGCGGGAAAAACGGTAATTCTCTTTCAGAAGCGTGTCTGTTATGACGGACGCATCCTCCAGGACATAAAGCTTCTCCATGAAATTCTGTATCTCCCGGATATTGCCCAGCCACTCCTGGTCCAGCAGGAAGCCCATGGCTTCCGGGGTAAATGTCTTCTGGCAGCCGTAGACCTGTCCGAACCGCAGGGAAAGGTATTCTATCAGGGCGCGTATGTCCTGCCTGCGCCTGGACAGGGGAGGGATATCAAAGGACACTACGTTGAGCCTGTAATATAAATCCAGACGGAACTGCCCTGCCTTTATCATCCCGGGAAGACTGCGGTTGGTTGCGGCAATGATGCGGATGTTGACGGACGTGTACTCGGTGGAACCGATGCTCCTCATGCTGTGCTCCTGGACCACCTGGAGAAGTTTGGTCTGCAGATCCAGATCCAGCTCGCCGATTTCATCCAGGAACAAGGTTCCTCCGGCAGCCTGTGCAATCAGTCCCTGGCGGCCGGAAGCGCTGCTTCCGGTAAATGCGCCGGACTCGTAGCCAAAGAACTCGGATTCAAACAGTTCAGCCGGAATGGCGCTGCAGTTAATGTGGATGAACGGCGCCCCTGCCCTGGGACTGTGGCGGTGGATGAACTTTGCAAGACAGTCCTTTCCGGTGCCGGAAGCGCCCACAATCAGTATATTGGCGTCAGTGGGCGCAATGCTCAGCGCATCGGAATACAGCTTAACCATGCTGCTGTCCCGGGCAACGATCCCCTCATTTAAAAGAATGTCACTAAAGTGTTCCATATCCGTACCTTACCTCTGTTATTGCCCCTTGGCGTCATTGTGCCGCCTCAGGGCGTTTTTGTGGTTTGTGTTTTATATGCCGTATTTCTTGCGTTTTTTGGAGAGCGTGGAAATATCCACCCCCATGGCTTCGGCTGCTGCCGTGGTGGTCTTGTGGCGTTTCAGGGCCTCACAGATCAGCCGCTTTTCCAACAGTACGGTGGCATCCTTCAGGTTCAGGTCCGGGGAATCCATGTCTGAAATCATTCCAAGGACACTTTCACCTCCCGGCACCGTAAGGGAGGATGGAAGTTCTGCAGGGGTAATCACATCATTGGTGCCGATTACCACCAGGCTTTCTATTGTATGCATCAGTTCCCGGATATTGCCGGGCCAGTCGTGCTGCATAAGGACGTCCATGGCAGAAGCGCCCATGGTCTTGCGGGTGGAGTATTTTTGGTTAAAGCGGTTCAGGAACGCATTCACCAAAAGGGGGATTTCCACGGTCCGTTCACGGAGCGGGGGAATCTCCACCGTCACAACATTCAGCCTGTAATATAAATCCAGCCGGAACTGCCCGTCCTTAACCATCTGTTCCAGATTGCGGTTGGTGGCTGCGATGATGCGGATGTCTAAAGGCACGGTTTTGGCAGATCCGATGCGCCGTACGCTCCGTTCCTGGACCACCTGCAAAAGCTTTGCCTGTATGTCAAGGCCCAGCTCGCCGATTTCATCCAAGAACAGGGTGCCGCCGTCAGCCAGTTCGATAAGGCCTGTCTTGCCGGTCTTGGAGGCGCCTGTAAATGCGCCGGCCTCGTATCCGAAGAGTTCGCTCTCAAAAAGGCTTTTTGGGATGGCCCCAAGGTTTACATGGATGAAATTCCTGTTTTTACGGTTGCTGATGGAATGGATGAATTTTGCATATACATCCTTGCCCACCCCGGATTCCCCCAGGATCATCACCGAGGTGGTGACAGAAGCAAGCCTGGTTGCTATTTTATAAATCTGCTTCATACGGTTATCTGAGATAATGATATCCTTGGATAAAAGGGAAGTGGTCAGTAATTCGTTCAATTGGGACTCCAGGGCCAGGTTCCTGGCATTTAACTGGTTTAATTCCGACTGCATGCGGATGGATTCGCTGCAGTTGGTGACAGAGTAAATCAGGTACCTGATCTCGCCGCGGCTGTCCCGCACAGGGGTCAGGGTCGTGGCGATAAAGTCCTCATTGGGATAGGTTACGATGTCGGTGAGCTCCTCGCCTGTTTCCAGCACCTGGTCGGCCATCACGGGACCGGACAGTGTGACCAGGTTCCTGCGGGATATGATCCGTATATCCTGACCGATGAAATCTTTTATATTAAAGCCCGCCATGGCGCTGTAGTAATCATTGCCCCATAAAATCATACCCTTTGCGTCTGCAATGATGATTCCCAGCCTGCAATGGTCTAAAAGGCAGTATAATGTCTGAATATCAAGTTCTTTTGTTTCACTGTTCTCCACGGTCAATCTCCATTCTCTTATCATCACTCATGATGACCCAATCATGCAATGTCCTGTCCGGGTCCTGTAAATAAGAATAGAACATCATTAATTTTTTGTCAAACACTGTTTGGATGATTATTCCTGACATCGGTAAAAATAAGAAGCGTATTTGTGCAATATGCCGGTGCCTGTGTTTGAAAAAAATCATAATCCATGTTAAAAACATAGCAGGAATTTGGAAAAAAATCAACATCTTAGTTGAGATATTTTTTCCGACAATAGTTTTAAT
>ERZ1036412.1037-NODE-1037-length-11185-cov-24.415544_pt1 | contig 11185 bp, 6 predicted proteins | sample MGYA00514218_ERZ1036412 | MGnify/ENA primary metagenome ERZ1036412 (study PRJEB33795, sample SAMN09464944) | human gut metagenome | host: Homo sapiens | place: USA: Stanford, California | collected 2016-11 | study: EMG produced TPA metagenomics assembly of the... | reverse complement strand
GGGCTGGCCGGTGGCCCGGAAAGACGGGCCGATGTGGGCATCGGCCCCTACAAAGGTCTGTTACGCGGGCGGCTCCTGCGGCCGCCCCTACATTTCCGGGGTTCCATTTCCGGCAGGCTATCTCACGGCGCTTGTATGTAGGGACGGGTGCCCACACCCGCCCGGGGCTGGCCGGTGGCCCGGAGAGATGGGCCGATGTGGGCATCGGCCCCTACAAAGGTCTGTTACGCGGGTGGCTCCTGCGGCCGCCCCTACATTTCCGGGGTTCCGTTTCCGGCGGGCTATCTCACGGCGCTTGTATGTAGGGGCGGGTGCCCACACCCGCCCGGGGCTGGCCGGTGGCCCGGAAAGACGGGCCGATGTGGGCATCGGCCCCTACAAAGCAGGACTTATCCACGCCTGTCCCCGTACGTCTCCACCCGTAGGGGCGGCCCTTGTGGCCGCCCGCGGCAGGGACAAGCCCGCCCCTACAAGCCGTCCAGCAGACAAGATCCCCGCGTCCGGCGGTATGCCGGGCGCGGGGGTGCCCCTATCTCCAGAGGGGGTAATGAGAATGGCAAATTATACGGAGCATTATCAATTACATCAATGGGAACCGGAGGACAGCTTTCTCCGCACCGACTTCAACGAGGACTTCGCCAAAATTGACGGGGCGCTGGGCGGGAAGGCAGAACAGTCTGCGGTGGATACGCTTGCCGAGCAGGTTGCCGGGAAATCCGAGCTGGTAACGGGGAGCTATACCGGAGACGGGGAGGCCAGCCGCACCATTGAGCTGGGTTTTTCCCCCAAGGCGGTACTGCTGGCCTCCGGTTCCGGGCCGATCAATTACACCAGCTCGCGTTATGGCGGTCTGGCCCTGGAGGGGGCAGAGGTAAACACGGACTGGGAATCCACCTCCGGCGAGCCGGTTCTCCGCGTCGTTACAGGGGGATTCCAGGTATTCTACGATTATGACGAGGAGGTTTTCTCCAACTCCGACCGTGACCGCTATCACTACCTGGCTTTGCGCTGAGAAAAAGAAAAACCCCCGTGCTTTAGCGCACGGGGGTTTTCCGCCCACAGGGTAAATTCTGATTGGATTACTCGGACACGCTAAAAGTGATAGTGATGTCCACGCCGTCCACAGTCAGAGTAGCAGTCTCAGTCTCGTTACCGTCAAAGACGCCGGCATCGGCCAGAGCCTTGACCAGAGTGTTAGCGTTGTCGCCAGTAGTCAGACCCTTGTCGCTGGAATCATACCAGTTGCTGCCCTGGAGGCCGCCGTCCTTATCCCACACATAGGTCACACCGTCATACACGATGGTGGTAGCACCGTTCTTGTGCAGGGAGCCCAGGAAGCGGGCGGTATCCCAAGTAATGGCATTGGACTCGGTATCAATGGCGGACTGCTCAAAGGAGGCAGCCACCTTGGTGCCGTCGGAGTTCCAGGTGCCGTGGGCAACATAGTTACCCAGGTCGCCGTTCTGTCCCCAAGCGCCATCCGCATTCACCACGGCATCAGAGACGGCCTCCTCAACCTCAGCCACGGTCTCGTCGGTGATAACGCTGTTGTCCTCGTCCACATAGACCTCAATCACAGCGTCGTCATCGTAAACAGCGGAGATCACACCCTTGAAGTTGTCGTCCTCATAGTCGCGGGCCAGACGGCTGGGAGTGGTGGTCTTGCCGGTGCCGCCATCGTTTAGGAAGATGGTGTACTCGTCGGCCAGAACCAAATCCACACCGTCGAAGGACAGCACGCCGGAGGAGTAGGCGATCGTGGAGTCGACGTTCCAGACGCGCAGGTCGTTGCCGGAGACGGCGTTGTTGATGCGGTTCAGATCGCTGGTGTTGACATAGCCGTCAGCGTCGTAGGTCACATTACCGTACAGGCCAACCTCCACATCACTGGTGCTGTTCAGGTTGACAGTGCCGATCTCGCCGTTGACAATAGCGTCAAAGACATAGTACTTGTTATCGTCGGCATCCTGGCTGGACTCGTAATCGGTGTCCAGGATGTAGATGCGGTCACCCGCCACGCTGCCGGACACGCCCAGCTCGCCAGTCTCACCGTTGATGAACAGGTAGTCGGCATAGCCGTTGTCGTCCAAGATCGCAACGACCTCAACCGCGGCATCGGACTCCAGGTGGGTGATGTTCACGTCGGGCACGTTGCGGATGCCAGTGTAGACATTCACGTTGTCGCCGCGGCGGATCACGAACACGGTGTCGTTATTCAGGCGGACGCTCTTGTCCAGAGAAATACGGGCATCGCCGGTTTCAATGATCTTGCCGGTAGTATTAAAGTCCTTGCTAGCGGAATCATTGCTGTTCAGCTTGCCCAGCTCATAGGTGCCGTCGTTCTTCTCGTCATAGGAGAACCAGGTGTTCTTGGTCTTGTCGGTGCTCTCCCACTCAAGGTCATCGGCGTTAGAAACCTCGATGACAGCGGTGGTGCCGTCCACGAAGTAGGCCTTAGCCTCAAAGCTCTTGTTAACGCCGCCGATCTGAGCGACATTGGTGATGAACACGTAGTCGTTGGAAGCCTCCACGCCGTCAGCATAGATGACGTAGCCGTAAGTATCCAGAACCAGATCGTAGTCGTCCTTCAGGTTGTAAGTCTTATCGGCGCCATAGCCCTGGCTGTACTCGTACTTGGTGCCGTCCACAGTGACGTTCTTGTCCTTGGTGTAGGCAGTCACGGTGCCGGAGACGACTTCGGCAGCCTGAATGGTCTTGACCTCGTCGCCCACAGCGGTGATCAGGACATAATCGCCGTCCTCAAATGCGGACAGGTTTTCAAAGTCGTCGGCGGACAGGGTGGTATTGACAGCGGGGAAGGTATCCAGGCCCAGATCATCCAGCTCCAGCTCCTCGTTCTCCTCGTCGTAGCCGCCGTCCACCTGAGCCACATAGGTGTGAATCTGAGACAGGATGACGTTGTTGTCGTCGTCCACAAACACCTGGGTCAGGACGCCCTTGGCAGTGCCCTTGGCGTCGTCGGTTTCGTTGTTCACAAAGTAGTCGGCCACGTCAGGGTTGCTGACCGGATCGCCATCCACGTAAACAGAAAAATCAGTGGGCTTAGAGGCGGTGATATCGTTGTAGACGGTGCGGCCGAGCACGTCATACAGGTCGCCCTTATCCACAGCGGTAGTAAAGGTTCCGTCAGCCTCAGCAGGATAAGTGCCGATGATGTCGTTCTTCAGCTTCCACTGGCTGGCGGGGCGGGCAAAGTCGTCCTCACCGTTGACCTTTTTCAGATCTGCGAAGTAACGCTCACAGAACTGCTGGGTATCGTCGTTGCTGTCGCCGGCATAGTCGCTGTCGGTCTTGGAGACAGGTTCAGCGGCAGTGTTGCCCACGATGATGGTGGAGCCGTCGGGCTGCTGGATAGTGGTGCCGCGGCTGGCGTAGCGCACCATGTCGGCCTCCAGGGTCTGGTAGGCCATCTGGGCAGCCTGCTCACGGGTCATGGCATCGGCCATGATTACACCGGACACGGCGATACCGGCATCCACGGCATCGGCGGCCACATTGACGGCCCAGTCGTTGCCCACATACTGCTCGATAGCGGGATCATAGCCCAGGGCCACCAGCAGCATCTTGGCAAACGCCAGTCCGGTCAGCTCACCCTCAGGATTGAAGGTGCCGTTGCCTGTGCCCGCCAGAATGTTCTGCTGGGCGCAGTAGCCGATGTAGCCGGCAGACCAGCGGTCGGCAGCCACGTCGCTGAACACAGTGGAGTTAGTGGTCAGGTTCTCGGCATCGTCGCCCAGGAGCATGCGGCAGATGATGGCCGCAGCCTGCTCACGGGTCAGAATGCCGGTAGGATCAAAGGCGCCCTTGTCGGTGCCCTCGAACACGCCGAGCGCGGTCATGACTTCCGCGGCCTCGGCGTAAGTGATCTCGTTGCCGTCGACGAAATCACTGCTCGCAGCGGAGGCGCCGACGACCATCATACCGACGAGCATGACAGCGGCCAGAACCAGGCTGAGAGTCCGCTTGAGGTTTCTCATTTGGATTTCCTCCTTCTGAATTTTGAAGCCTAGGGGCGTATGACTCCCCTTGCCTCTGTACGCATGATAAAGCATCTTTCGCAAAAGGTCAACACCTCCGGCGCATTTGTAACAAAGCTGTAAAACAACGCCCGTTCCCTGCCAAACCGACCAGAACCGGCCGTTTCCCTCTTTATATTATAAGGTATCGCAGCCCCCGGGAGGACATCCGCGTCCCCCCGGGGGCTGTTTTTGCCCCGGCTCGCCCGCCCACAACACCCGGCATCCGTAGGGGCGGCCTTTATGGCCGCCCGCGGGCGGGGACAAGCCCCGCCCCTACGTGATGCGCCTTTCTTTGCAGGGGCCGCCGGGCAGATCGCGGGCGGGTGTGGGCACCCGCCCCTACAGGCCGGGGCCGTTCGCTGTGTGCTGGTGTCCCGCACCTTGTTTTCCCGTAGGGGCCGATGCCCACATCGGCCCGCCGCTCCGGCCGGGTGCAGAGAGCGGGCGGGGACAAGCCCCGCCCCTACGTCCAAGCGACGCAAGACAGCCCGCCGGAAACGAAATCCCGGATGTAGGGGCGGCAAAAACAGTTTTGGAAACTGCGGAAACTTTTGGGCGTTTTTTTCGTCTAATAGATAGCCGCGGCAAATTTAAGGTTTCCTTAAGAACTTGTCACTGCTTTGTAATGCCAAGCCCCGCGGCTTGTGGTACAATGGTAAATGCAATCCAATCGCCAATCTTTAGGGAGGAACAGACATGACCGAACAGCAGACCCCAGTGATGACCCCGCCGGCCGCGCCCCCGGCCGCCCCCACTGGGCCGAAGAAGAAACGCAAGGGCCGGGGCAAGACGATCGCGGGAATTCTCATTGTCGCCGCCATCGCCATCGCGCTCGTCGTGCTGGTGTGGTACTTTGTATTCCGGGAGGACGGCTCCAAGGGCGAGGTCATGACCGACTTCGTCACCCGGGGCTCCATCCAGTCCATGGTGGAGGGCAGCGGCACCACCAAAGCCAAGGACTCCGCCACCGTCACGCCCGGCTCGGGCACCATTCTGGAGCTCTTCGTCCAGGAGGGCGACCAGGTGACCGCGGGCCAGCAGCTCTACCGTATGGACGACACCACCGCACGCGACGCGGTGACCGAGGCCCAGAAGTCGGTGGACAACTGCAACAAGGAGCTCCAGGCCGTCTATGACAAAATCGCGGAGCTGAGCATTACCGCCCCCCACGCGGGCAATCTGCGGGAGGTGGCCGACCTCAAGGTGGGCGACACCGTCAACGAGGGCGACACCATCGCCACCCTGGTCAACGACACCAAGCTGCGCCTCTCCCTGTACTACAGCTACGCCTATGAGGGCGACATCAAGGTGGGGCAGACCGCGCAGATCTCCATCCCCGCCATCATGGCGCCCGTCACCGGCAAGGTGGAGCAGATCAACAAGGTGCGCTTTGTCTCCCCCGAGGGCGCCACCCACTTCGAGGTGGTGCTGGTGCTGGACAACCCCGGCACCCTCGCCGAGGGGATGGATGCCTCTGCCGGCCTCACCGCCGCCGACGGCACCCCCATCTACCCCTACCAGAACGGAAAGCTGGAGTACTACGAGTCCACCAAGATCACCGCCAAGGCCACCGGCCCGGTGGAGCGCGTCAGCCTGCTGAACTACGGCGACGTGAAGGCCGGGCAGCTCCTGGTGCAGCTGGGCGCCAAGAACACCGACGAGGAGATCGCCTCCAAGGAGAACGCCCTCAAGGCCGCCCAGGAGAAGCTGGAGGAGGCCACCAAGGAGCTGGAGAAGTACAACGCCGTCGCCCCCATTGACGGCACGGTTCTCCAGTGCAGCCTGACCGAGGGCCAGGAGGTGTCCAGCGGCCAGGGCATCACCATCGCCGACACCTCCCAGATGATCATCGAAATCCAGGTGGACGAGCGCAACGCCCGCTACATCAAGGCCGGTATGATGGTGGACATCAACCAGTACGGCACGCCCTACGTGGGCATCGTGGAGAGCGTATCCATGACCGCCTCCGGCGAGAACGGCGTGGCCTCCATTCCCGCCGTCGTCACCGTGGACAACTACGACGGCAGCATGATCCCCGGTACTTACGCCGAATACTCCTTCGTGGCCAGCGAGTCGGAGGACTGCCTCACCGTCCCCGTCCAGGCCGTCAAGTATGTCAGCTTCGCCAACGTCCAGCTCCCCGAAACCCTGGATGCCGATCCCTCCGCCGGAATGGATGACGGTATGATGGATGACGGTATGATGGATGACGGTATGATGGATGACGGCATGATGGATGACGGTATGATGGACGGCGGCATGGTGGACGGCGGCGTGGAAGCTCTGCCCCAGTCCTACTCCGGCGGCGCTTTTGCTGATCCCTTGGGTATGATCGCGGTGCCGATGCCCGGCGGCGGCGTCGTCGTGGACGGCGGCTCCATGGGCGGCTCCTCCGGCGGCGCCAGCGACGACAGCACCGGCGTCATCGTATGGGTCAAGTCCAAGGAGGCCCCCGCCAACGCCATTCTGGAGCCCGACCCCACCTGGGACTGCCCCGAGGGCTTCTGGGCCGTGCCCGTCGAGGTCGGCCTGTCCGATAATTCCAAGGTGGAAATCACCCGCGGCCTGGCGGAAGGCCAGGAGGTCTTTATCGGCTACCAGAACCCCGACGAAATGTACTATTAAAGAGGGCCCCGGTATGCTCATTGATGTAAAAAACCTCTTTAAAATCTACCACGAGGGGGAGGAGAGCGAGGTTCGCGCACTGGACGGCGTCTCCCTCTCCGTGGACCGGGGAGAATTCCTGGCCATCATCGGCCAGTCCGGCTCCGGCAAGTCCACCCTCATGAATATCCTGGGCTGCCTGGATATCCCCACCTACGGGGACTACCACCTGGACGGCGTGGACGTCACCGAGCTGTCTGACCGGCAGCTCGCCCACATCCGCAACAAGCAGATCGGCTTCATCTTCCAGGGCTTCAACCTCATCCCCGCCCTCAACGCCTGGGAGAATGTGGAGCTGCCCCTCATCTACCAGGGCGTGCCCGCCTCCAAGCGGGCCGACCGGGTGGAGGCCGCCCTGGAGCGGGTGGGTCTGGCCGAGCGCGCCGGGCACAAGCCCACCGAGATGTCCGGCGGCCAGCAGCAGCGCGTGGCCATCGCCCGCGCCATCGCCACCCAGCCCCCCATCATCATGGCCGACGAGCCCACCGGCGCCCTGGACTCCCGCACCGGCAAGCACGTGCTGGAGATCCTCCACGGCCTGCACGACGACGGCTCCACCATCATCCTCATCACCCACGACAACGGCATCGCCGCCACCGCCGAGCGCGTCGTGCGCATCTCCGACGGGCATATCATCTACGACGGCGACAGAGAGGGGGCCTTCCTGTGAACCTGACCCAAGCCTTCAAGATCGCGGTTAAATCCATCGCCGCGAAAAAGGCCCGCTCCGCCCTCACCATGCTGGGCGTCATCATCGGCCTGGCCGCCGTCATCATCCTGGTTTCCTACGCCGAGGGCCAGAACCGCCAGATGCGGGAGTACTACGAGAGCCTGGGCAACAACGTGGTCAACATCAATGCCTACAGCCCCTCCGGGCGGGATCTGACCAAGACCATCCGGGACTACTGCATGGAGGATCTCGACGACTACATTCTGGGCCTCACCCCCACCGTGGACTACTACGACCAGACCATTCTGAAGTACGGCGCCAAGTCCATGGACAGCTACAACAGCAACTGGGACGAATCCCCCCAGCTCGTCATGGGCAACCAGGACTACTCCCTGTGCAACAACTTCACCATCGCCCGGGGCCGGGACATCTCCTTCCTGGACGTGGAAAACTACAGCCAGGTCTGTGTCCTCGGCTCCAAAATCGCCGACACCCTCTTCAACTACATTGACCCCGTGGGTAAGGAGATCACCATCAACGGCATCCCCTTCACCGTTGTCGGCGTCTTTGAGGAGAAGGACCCCAACAACATGTCCGGTATGGACCGCTATGTGCTCATTCCCTATACCGTGAACCGCATCATCAGCGGCAAAACCGAAATTGGAAGTTTTGTGGCAAAGGCCAAGGACTCCGCCACGACCACCAAGGCCGTCTCCCTGCTCCAGGGCTACCTGGACAGCCTGCTGGGCCCGAATGTGGGCTATGTCTCCACCCCCAATACCTGGCAGGAGCAGAGCGAGGAGCAGGACAAGATGCAGCAGCGCTTCCTGGGCGGCATTGCCGCCATCTCCCTGGCCGTCGGCGGCATCGGCATTATGAACATCATGCTGGTCACCGTCACCGAGCGCACCCGGGAGATCGGTATCCGCAAGGCCATCGGCGCCGAGCGCAAGAGCATCATCGCCCAGTTCCTGATCGAAGCCTGCATGATCTGCGGCATCGGCGGCCTGTTCGGTATCGCCGCGGGCTACATCGGCACCTTGATCGTGGGCAAATTGTCCTTTAAAATGATTCTATGGCCCAGCCCGAGCGTTGCCGTCGGCTCCTTCTTCATTTCCGTGGCCCTGGGCGTCATCTTCGGCCTGTACCCTGCCATCAAGGCCTCCGGCCTCCAGCCGGTGGATGCCCTGCGGGCCGATTAAAGGAGAGAGAATATGAGATTAAAACGACTGATTTCCTGCCTTCTGTCCGCCGCGCTGCTGGCCGGGCTGCTGGTATTTCCTCCCGCTTCGGCGTCCGGCTCGGGCGGCTTCTCCGACATCAGCGATTCCACTGTCGCCGACGCCGCGGAGATGCTCCGCCTGCTGGGCGTGGTGGACGGCACCGGCGGCGGCGCCTTCAACCCCGGCGGCACCCTGAGCCGGGCCGAGTTCTGCAAAATGACCGTGGAGATCATGGGCCGCGGCGCTGAGGAGCCCGCCCAGCGCAACCGCACCATCTTCACCGATGTGGGCCCCACCTACTGGGCCAGGGGCTACGTGAACCTGGCCTCCTCCATCACCATCGGCGGCACTGCTGGTGAGAATGGCGGCACCACTGGCGGTACACGCCTGATTATGGGCGTGGGCGACGGTACCTTCCGCCCCAACCAGGCCATCACCTACGGCGAGGCCGTCACCATCCTCATGCGGGTGCTGGGCTATGGCAGCGCCGATGTGGCTACCGGCTCCAACTGGTATGACGGCTATGTGGCCGTGGCCCAGTCCTCGGGGCTGGCCGACGGCCTGAGCCTGGGCGGCGCGGCCACCCTCACCCGCGGGCAGGCGGCGATTCTGTTCTATAACCTGCTCTTTACTGAGCCTAAGGACAGCGACCAGGTGTACCTGACCACCCTGGGCGGTTCCCTGGAGGACAACGTGGTGGTTCTCTCCACCGACGCCACTGCCGACGACGGCACCACCGGCTCGGTGCTCACCACCTCCGGCACCTATAAGACCGACCGCGTCTCCTTCCCCGGCGAGCTCAACGGTACCCGCGGCCAGCTCGTTCTGGATAAGAACAAGAAACTGCTGGCCGTCCTCCCCGAGGAGGGCAGCACCTTCCGCTCCGTCACCGTCATGGGCAGCCCGGAGGCCAACGCCATTCCTGTGTTGGGCGACGAAACCATCTCCGTCACGCTGGAGACCCCGGTCTATACCAGCGACGAGCAGGCTGCCAGCACCTACGAGAAGATCTGGACCAGCCTGCGCTCCGGCGCCAGCCTGCGTCTGTGCTTCAACAGCTCCGGTAAGCTGGAATACATCTATATGCCCTCCAAGACCGCCAGCGTCAGCGACGACAACGTGCTGGTGGCCAAGAACAAACCCACCGGCTCCAACAACCCCTTCGCCTCCCTGTCCGGCGGCAAGACCCCGGCCCAGATCTACAAGAACGGCATCCCCGCCGAGCTCAGCGACCTGCGCCAGTATGACGTGGGGACCTACGACAAGTCCTCCGATACCCTGTTTGTCTCCGATCTGAAGCTCAGCGGCCTGTATGAGAACGCTTACCCCAACGCCGCCGCTCCCTCCACCGTCACCGTAATGGGCGCTGAGCTCACCGTACTGCCCAGCGCACAGGCGGATCTTGCTGCATTCAAGGTGGGCGACAAGGTTACCCTGCTGCTCACCACCACCGGCCAAGTGGCGGGGGCTGTCTCTCCCGATGTGGCCAAGTCCAACGCCGTCGGCGTGGCCGAGGTGAAGGGTACCACGGCGACCATCAAGTTGCTGGACGGCATCCTCACCCTGGAGGGCAAGACCACTTACAGCGAAGCCGCCGCCGCCAAGCTCAACGGCTGCCTAGTGACGGTATCCTCCTATAAGCGTGACTATCTGACCCTGAGCAAGGTAAATGGAAAGGGCGCCTCCACCGCGCTGAACCTGACCACCAACCGCATGGGCACTAAGGAGCTCTCCGCTGGCGCCCGCTTCTTTGAGCAGGTAAGCAACGGCAGGCTGGTGGAGATTGACCGCAGCGACATTACCATCACCAGCATCCCGGCCAACAAGATTACCTATGTGGGCTATGACTGGGCCGGCCGCGTGGATAAGCTGGTGCTTAACGATGTTACCGGCGACCGCTATGACTACGGTATAATTCATTACCAGCCTGCCGGCTATCAAGAAACCCCTGGTAATCCTGATGGTAACGGTGAGTATAAGAACGGTGAGATTAGTGTTACCAACGGCAGCTTTCCAAAAGGGATGCCACCGTATGTGGTCGGCTCTGTGGACGGCGCCAAGACCAACCGCATGGGCGGCGTCGCCGGCTCTCTGGACCAGTTGGACGGCCAGAATCGCATGGCCGCGTTTATGCCGCTGAACGAGGCCAAGGGCATCCGCCGCGCCCAATTCGATACCGATGCCATGCTCTTGAACACCAACTCCATGGTGATCCCCATCTCCGACGCGGTAGAGTGCTACAACAAGACCACCGGAGCTTGGTATGAGCTTGGCAAGGATGGCGACCACAAGGCTGCGCTGAATCTGGCGCTGGCCTTCTCCGACGATATCACCGTCTACTATGACCGCTCTCCCGAGGAGGGCGGCAAGGTCCGCATCGTCGTTGTGGAATGAGTTTTGTTCTACCAAAAGTCTACCAGAAACGCCTTGGAATCCTTTGGGTTCCAAGGCGTTTTCACTTTTCCCGCTCCCGTATTGTCTACCAAACGTCTACCATAGTAACCTTTTGATTCTGTTTCCCCGCCTTTTATATCCCTATTCCCCGAAAGCTGCATTCTTTCCTCCCATGTAAGGGGCGTCATACTTGA
>ERZ1036412.1036-NODE-1036-length-11204-cov-6.814961_pt1 | contig 11204 bp, 12 predicted proteins | sample MGYA00514218_ERZ1036412 | MGnify/ENA primary metagenome ERZ1036412 (study PRJEB33795, sample SAMN09464944) | human gut metagenome | host: Homo sapiens | place: USA: Stanford, California | collected 2016-11 | study: EMG produced TPA metagenomics assembly of the... | reverse complement strand
ACGGTCTTCACCACCACGTCCCCCACCCGGAAGCAGTACGGGTTCTTCACCTTCCCTATAAACCTCTTAATCCGTTCCTCTGCCGGAATCCCCTGCTCCACTGGGATCTCCCGGATATCCACAAGCCCCTCCCGGTCAACATTCCTTACGTCCACATTTTTCAGCGCATCCAACTCCTTTGCCGTCATAACCTGTTTACCTGTCCTTTCCTGGATTCATACCAACGGCATGGTATGTACCGCCGGGGAATCCCCCGGCTGATGCGCAAAAAAAGAAGGCATCCCTGCCCTATCTATAAAAACTCCCCTATAACCTTGTAGCAAAATCCAGCGAAATCCACCCATCCCGCGCCCTCTGGTACGATTTCAGAAGCCCCCACTTCCCGGCTCCTTTCCCGTACCGCTGGACAGCTTCTTCTCCACCGCCGCGGCCATCAGCCCCGTCACATAATCCACCGCCACAAACACCACAAGGGCATACAGGAAGCCGTCAAAGCCTCCCAGCGCCCAGCCCAGGTACCCTCCCACAGCCGCAAACCCGCACTCTATCACATTCACAAACTCCTTCATGCAAAAGCCCTCTCTTTCTCTGATTTTTATATGGAAAAAGCGGCCTGCTCCGAAAAGCCGACGCCCTGTTCCCAACTCCTATATTTACATGCCATTCTCCTGTTGTCACTTACGCCTCCACATTCTCAACCTCCGTCAGCGTATAGGTAATCTTCATGGTCTTGTTCGCATCCTTCACCACCGCAGAGGAAAGATTGTTGATTGTGGCAAGATATGGTGTCAGCAGATACATGTGCCGGTACTCATTCCCATAACTTCCTCCCCAGCCCACAAGGAACTGCTTATACTGGAACAGAGGCGTGGCCGCACTGCCCAGTCTTGCGCTCCCCTGGGTATGGATGACTGCATCGTTCACCGTCACCTGGAAGTCACTGCCTACAATCAAATCCCCAATCAGCGTCAGGTACAGCTCGCAGGTTCCGGATGCGCACAATGGCTTCATCTTAGACGTAAACCCAAACTCAATCAATGACACGTCCGCCGTGTTCGCTGTGTTGATCTTATAGATTCCATTTTTATCATAGGCAGGCACATACAGATAACCATTCCTCATACAGCACCGGCACTTCCGCTCCGGGTAGCTGCCGGTCATATCCCGGTTACCCACTGCCATCAGCTTCGCATTGGAAAGCGTCCATTCCCCTTCCGTGACGGAATAATCCTCTTTGGAAATCTTCACCCACAGCATCCTTGCGTTCCCGGAAGAATTTGCCTCATTGGAAAACCCGTACCAGTGCCCATCCTGCCCGTCCAGGAACTCCCCGTACTTCGTATAGCCCCCCAGAAACAGGAAAGTCTGCACAGGCACCGCATGGTCTTCCAGCACCGTATAAGCGGCATCATCCAGCGTCTCATTCAGCCCGATGCTGAAAATGGGAATCCGGATCTTCCGTATCCGCACGCTGGAATCCTCAAACGTGACAGAGTACAGCACATCCTTCTCAAAATCAATCTCCACCGCTTCAAACAGCTCCGCCTGCCTTGCATTCCCCAGGTCCCCGATATCCAGCTTCTTGATCTGCAGGAACGTACTGTCATCCCCCACAAGGCTCCCGTATCCGTTCAGCCCGCCCTGTGCGCTGGTCAGCGCCACCGCCGCAATGGTGCCGTTTCCCTGGCTGGGCGTAAATTCCCAGACAAACTTGTACCCGTTTTCCAAAGCCTTGCTCTCCGTCTGGTTCAGGCTCCCCCTGGCGCCGTTGGCTGTCGTGTTCACATTGTTGGAAGCATAAGCCACCGGCAGGTTATCCGACATCTCATAGATATGCCCTGCATCCTCTTCCAGACTTTTAGGGAACAGCAGGATTCCTCCTACCATATTTGGGCAGATTGGCAGCATGGTCCCGTTCCAGGACATCACATCCGCCAGCCGTTCCTCGGAATAGAACACGCCCATGGGGTTCATTCCCAGGATATTGTTCACTGCTTCCGTCACCATGTTTTCCTCCGTGACCGTCTCCACTTCCCCCGTGGCTTCATCCGTCAGTTCTAAGACCATTGTCCCTTTCAGTTTCATACACACCCGCTCCTTCCTATGGCAAGTCAATGGGCTTTCCAAATACCCCGATTAATGCCCTGCCGATGCTGTCAGAATAACCCTTCTGCACCAGCTCCATTGTCTCCATTCCCATCGCCCCGGCAAATGCCTTCATACGCAGGTCACCGCCAAAAGCAAAGCGGGAGACATATTCCTCTACCGTAATCGTACCGTCCCATGCCGCAGCGGCAGCCATGCCCTGCCCGCTGATAGAAGCAATGCACCCGCCGGTCTCAATCTCCCCTGTGCCGTTCTCCATCCGCAGATACACATTGAAGGTATTTGTGATGTTCGGCACAAGATTGTCAATAGGATAATACAAGGACAAGATATGCTTCCCACTCCCCCATGTCTCCGCCGGATGGTGTCCGAATCGTTAAACTCATAAGTGACATACGCCGCAGCCTTCCCGTCCTCCGTCCATGTGGCCGGAAGCTCCACTTCCACCGTGATATCCTCTGTGCTATCTTCATTTTCGGTAGCTTCTCCACCGTCCGATGCCGGAAACGGTATCACAATGCTCCCCAATGCACTGGAAGACCGTTCTTCCTGCACTGCGCTCACGTCCACAATCACCTGCCCGAAAAACTGCACATGGGTCTCTTCCTTCGCCGCAAACTCAATACTGATAATCCGCACGTTGTCCTCCGCAACGGTATAGGCAGAAGCATTGGTAAAGGTATGGATGCCAATCTTCCCGGATTCAATCTGGTTCAGAAGCCCGGAAATATTTTTATCATTCTTGGACTTCGCCTGTGCCAGCCTCGGATTCTTCCCCACGCATTTCAGGCTCTGCTTCCCTCCGATCCTGCACTGGAAAGATGTGATACAGGTCATCTGCTCCCCGTCCGCCTGCCCGCCCGTAAAGGTCAGCACATCCCCTAAGTCCAGCGCCGGGTTCCCTATGGTACTAGAATCAAACGGCACATAATTCACCGCAGACAAGTCATCCAGGATATTCTCGCATAACTGCCTTCTGGTCTCTTCCAGACCGAACTGCAGGAGCGGGTTCACCCCCAGATTCATGGTCAGCCCATCGTCCGTATCCAGCGCGTAATATTCCGCCGTCTGCGTCCGCAGGTTCGTGGAATTGACTGCCGTATACCTGGTAATGAAATCAAAGAAACTGCTGGAGAACCTGTGCCTGCTCTGCACCTCCGCTACCGGCTCCGTCCCATACTTCCGAAGTTCCAGCTTCCCCCTGCGGTTGATGCAGAAAAATCCGCCCAGCACCTGCCCCACAAAGTACAGCACGTCCCGGTACGTCTCAATGTCATTCTCCGGGTAGATGGAAAGCAGCTCCCTCCCGTTGGGCATGGCCTCAATCCCCGCCTGCGTGTTCTCCATCTCCACGTCACAGGCTTTACAGCACAGTTCCAGAAAAGACCAGGCATTCCCTACGGACTCAAACCCGTTGAAACTCTTCTCAAACCGGAGCATATAGTCATAGGCTTTCAGTTCCAGACAGTGCGCCGTCCGGTTCGCCTCGCTGACCTCAAAAATGCCCATCGGCACTTCTTCATAGCTTCCACCCTCCACCCGCAGATGATAGGAAAGCTCCACCTTCGCTCCGTCCAGCGTATACCGGTCAACCTGCGAAAACAGCGTAATCCCCATTTCCGCAGCATACACCGTCCCCAGCTCAATCTCCGTACTCCCGCAGCACTGGGCGGAAATATAACCGCTCCCTTTCACAATATCCTCATACCCAAACGGATACACCACACCGCCCTTTGTGGTAATCTTCCCTGTCCAATAATACCTCCGGGTATTCTCCTGCACCGCCCGCAGGAAAACCTCGCTCACCGGATACATGAAAACACCCCTTTCCATACAAAAGGCACCAGCCATTCCTGACTGATGCCCATTGATACTACTATTTTTGAAACACCGTAAACTATCTGCCCTTGTGTTTCTCCTTCCGTTTCTGCTGTTTCAGCTCAAACAATCGCTCCTTCCTGGATTCCCTCTGCTCCCTGCCAGCCTGCCTGCGTTCTGTCTTCCTCTCTTCCCGCTGTAACTGCAATGCCTGCTGGGACTTTGTGCCTATCCCCACCTGCATGGTCTGCCTCCCAGCTTCCTTCTGCCTCCGCTTCGGATTGACCCTGCCGTCTTTTTCAGCCACTTCAACAGCCGGACTAAATTTCAGGCTGTAGTAATTTTTAAGGATAAAATCCCATACCTCGTAGTCTCTTGGTTCATTCCCGAAGACCACCCGGCATACCGAAAGTTTTCCGTTTTCAACCTTCTCAAATACGCCGACCCAGAACGCCCCCTCAAAAAATACCGTCAGCCCTGCCTTTCCTCTGTCCATAACGAAACCCTCCTTAAATGTGTTATGAACAAAGAACGGACAACCCAGGAGGGCAGGTTACTTACCCTGATATCATCAGGACGGCCGGGCTACCTACCGGCTCTGGCGCATCCGTTGGATGCACGTTGCGTTTTTATCTTTGCTTTTTATCTTTCTAACAGGATTCTGCTCCTGCTGAAGACCAAAATTTACATTTGGGGCATAGTTGCCGTATAGTACCCCAATTTATGGAAATTGTACCACTCTGATACCTTGTCTTCACCTGCCACATTTAAAGCAAGCAAGACCTCTTTTGCAAACTCCATAGGCGCTGTACCATTTGCCGTAATGACATTTTTATCCCTGACCGCCTGCTTCGCAATATATTTGGTTTCTCCTGTGTAAACTGACCCTGCCCATTGCTTTAGGTCATTCATATCATTACTCGTATGCATTACATCATTCAAGACACCAACCGTACCTAAAAAAGCAGAAGCATCACAAATACCGCCTAATACTTTTCCCTTTTGATAACATTCCTCTACAAGAGTTTTGATCTGCCGTGCATCTTCATTTCTCCATGTCATTCCGCCAATTAAAATCAAAGCATCATAATCCTTGGGAACAGATGCGGCATCATAATCCGGCAATACCCGGAAACCGCCTATGGACTGGACATAATCTTTTGACAGTGATACTGTTTTTATATCATACCGGCCCTGTCCTAACATGGTTATTGCAGATGTTATATATGCTGCTTCCCAATCTGCATACTGCTGTAAGATCACAAATAAAATTGTTTTTTTCATGCTGTCTTCTCCTTCACAGATTTCTCCATACCATTATACAGGACATCCCATTAAAAATCACCCGGTATTTTCCCTAAAATTCTTTCAGCGTAAATGACACCTTCCACAGCCCCTTATAGGACGTATCCTTCACAAGCACCGCCTTATACCCCTCAATGAACATCTCCGTCCGCTTCGTCTCCAAAGTCTCCGTATCAAAATACTCCACGGAAATCTTCTCCTTCTGCTTAAACCCCGTCAGCAGTTTCAGCCACTTCGGGGAAACCGAAAAGCTCACCGGGACAGTCACCACACCCAGCCTCACGACATCCCGCTGGGTAGTCCCTGCCTCCGTCTCCCCGCCGGAATCCGCTTCCATGTCATCCATCTGCACCTCATAGGAATCCGGCAGGGGGAGCGGGGTTCCGTCAAACACCAGATACTGTATAAACGCCATGCCTATCTCCCTCCTGACCTAAGGTTCTGCCTTGCCTGCGCATTCACCACCACTTCATCCAATAACGTACCGCCCACATACACCGGGATGCAGATGGTCCCCATGTTCTCCCCATTCTGCATCCCTGCAAACATCTCATGCAGGCCGGAGAGCATCTGCCGGATGGAATCCATGGAAGCCCCCTGCGCCTGTGCCGCCTGCATATCGAACAGCTTCGGGCTGACAACCATATCCGCCGCCACACTGTCCACAGCCTTTCTCACCAGCCCCCGGCTCTTCTCTATGCCCTTTGCCAGACCTCCCATAAAGTCCGGCATCTAGCTCTCATAATCCGTCAGAGGCCCTACGTCCGGCACGGAAAAATGCAGGTAGGACCGGATGGCATCCGCCACATCGGACACCGCGCTGACCACGTTCCCAATGGCACTGCGGATGCCGTCCACAATCCCATTGATAAAATCACGCCCCCACTGCAACGCCTGTCCTGGCAGGGAAGTGATAAAGCTGATGGCAGACCGGAATCCGCCCTGCACCACGCTCCCCAAAGAAAACAGGGCAGAACCGATCCCGGACACCATCGCCCGGAAAGCCTCCACCGCAGACTGTTTCAGGTTCGATGCCGTGGACACCACCAGATTTTTCAGCCCGTTCCATGCAGAGCTCGCCGCAGAAAACATGGCAGACCAGAGATTCCCCATGAAATCCCGCAGCCCCGTCAGCAGGATAGAAATGTGGTTCACCAGCCCCTGCACCAGAGAACCCACCATCTGCCGGATGCCGGACCAGATGGCGGACACCGCCTGCTGAATGTTCGTCCAGATATTCAGCGCATCCTCTTTCAGCTTCGTAAAATTCCCCGTCACCAGGTCAATCAGCAGCAGCACCGGTCCCAGAATCACATTCTTAATCAATTCCCACGCACCGGAAGCCGCCGTCTGGATTCCGGACCAGATGCCCTGCAAAGTTGTGGACAGGTTCTCCCACAGAGAACGTATCATGTCAACAATCCCGGACAGCACCGGATTCTCCATCATGCCCGTCCAGGCATTTCCGAAAAAGTCACCCACCGACTGCCAGAGCCCGTACCACCATGCCGGAATCCCCTGGAAAAATGACACCAGGGACTCCCATGCTGCCGGTATCGTCTCCGTAAAAAAGGAGCAGATGACTTCCCATGCGGAAACAAAAAAGTCCTTCACCTGCGCCCAGACCACATTGACCGCATCCCGGAACCACTCACACTTATTCCAAAGCAGGACGATAACCGCAATCACCGCAGCAATCGCAATGGGAACCCACCCAATAGCCGCCACCACTGCCGAAATAGCCGGAATCACCGTACCTGACACAAACCCGATCACGCCGGATATTGCCCCTGCAATCTTCGGAATCACCGTCAGAATCGTACCGACTGCACTTACCACTTTTCCGACCACGATCAGCACCGGCCCCAGAGCCGCCGCCACCAGAGCCACCGTGACAATAATTTTCTTCGTGCCTTCATCCAGCCCGTTCAGCCAGTCCACAAGCCCCTGTATCCATCCCACAATCTGCCGGATAGACGGCATCAGTATCTCCCCGATGGAGATGGCCAGTTCCTCCAGCTGGCTCTTCAAGATGGTAAGCTGCCCCGCAAGGTTGTCCTGCATGGTCTCCGCCATCTTCTCCGCCGTACCGTCACAGTTATTGATGGCGCTGTTCAGCTTCTCGATATCCCCAGGAGCCGCATTCATCACCGCCAGGAACCCGCTCATGGCATTCTTGCCCACCAGAGCTTCCGCATTGGCCGCCCGCTCGGATTCCGACATCTGCGCGAACGCCGCCCGGCAGTCCGTAAGGATGTCCCCCAGGCTCCTCATGCTTCCGTCCGCATTGGTGGTCTGCACCGTCAGTTCCCCGAATGCATCCCCTACAAAAGTCACTTCCCCGGTAAGGCTGGTCAGCATGGTCCTCATGGCCGTGCCTGCCTGGGAAGACTTGATGCCCGCATTTGACCGAATCGTCACATCATAATTCTCCGCCAGGATAATGTTAAAATAAGATTTATCCAGCTTCTCTATCTCTTCCGTCCGGAACATCCGCGTCTTCTCCTTTCCTGAACCACGCTGCCAGCGCTTCTTCCATAATCCTTACCACTTCCGCAGATTTCACACCGGAAAAATACTTCTCATACACATCTGCCGACAGCCTGATGCTCTTCCCTGCAACCCTTCTTTCCTTTTCCGCCTGCCAGTGCTTCCAGCACATGCTTCTCCGTCACATTCCCAGCCATGCCCCTGACGCACTTTACCGTCTTCGCATCCAGCTTTATCTTCCCCTGCTCTGCAAGCCCGGACACCGTTTTCTGCTCCTTATCGGACAGATAGGATAAATCCACCGCCGCCACCAGCGGGAGCGTCCCGTCATCCAACCGTTCCTTCAAAGACTCTTCCAACAGCTGAACCCTCATATACCTAGCAATGTTCCTTCCAGTCATCCCATATTCTTCTCCAATGGCATCCCGGCTTTTCAACCTGTGGACATCATGTCCACAAGTCTCCGGCATGTCCGAACCGTTCAGCTTTGCAATTTCTTCCAGAATATCATTCCGTTTCCCTTGGTTGCTGACCTTCTCATACCGCTCTGCCAGCACTGCCGCCTTCTCGGACGGCAGAAATCCCCTCTGTATCACGTTGATCTCAATCACATATACATAGGCTTCCTCTTCCGTCAAATCTGTCTTCACAATAGCCGGAATCTCCGTCAGCCCGGCCAGCTTCCCCGCCAGCTGCCGGTTATGTCCGGCAAGCATTTCATAATTGTCACCAACCTGCCACACAATCACCGGATTCAGAATCCCATGCTCCCTGATACTCTCCACCATATCATCCAGACGCTCCCCCTCATACAGCCGGAAAGGATGCTTCCGGAACGGGCGGATACTGTCAATGGGCAGCATCCTTATCCCATCCTCCGGGGCGGATATCTCTTCCGCCCCTGCCAACAGATCCACTGCGTCATTGAAAATGTAAGCCACTCCCGCGCTTGCCTTCGGGCTGTACTGTACCACCGGCAGGCTGTAATAAATGCTCTCCCCTACTTTTACCGTATTAGGAATCTTTGTGTCAAACACCCGTATCTGCTCCTGGAAACTCTCCGTCACTTCCTCCGTCAATACTTTACACAGCTTCGTCCTGGACTCACACATGGTCATCAAAATGCCCGCAATTCCCAGCTTCGGATTGATACGCTTCCTAATCTTCACCACCGTCCGGAGAAAATCCTGCATCCCCATCATAGCCAGAAGCTGGGGATTCACCGTGATAATGACCTCATCGGCAGCTGCCAAGGCATTTATTGTCAGCGTCCCCAGGGATGGGCATGTGTCCAGCAGAATATAATCATACTTCTCCCGCAGCGGTTCCAATATTCCGGACAGCATCTTCTCTGCCCCCATTTCCAGTCTCAACTTGGCATCCACCACGGACAGATAGATGGAAGATGGGATGAAATCCACCCCGTCCTTCGTCCGTATGTACTTCTTCGGGGACGGCAGCTTCATATCTTCAATCTCTGCCATCATCAGGTGCCCGATGGTGTCATCCGGCACTCCCGTATCCTCCATTCCGAAGCACGTTGTCAGGTTCGCCTGGCTGTCAAAATCAACAGCCAGGACTTTCTTCCCCATCTTCTGCAGGCAGTACGCCAGATTGAACGTAGTTGTTGTTTTCGCCGTTCCCCCTTTTTGTGAACCGATCATGTATACCTTTCCCATATGTCAAAACCTCACTTTCCTCTCTGCTACCATGCTTAACTGCTGTTCCTCAAACGCATCAATATAATCCACTGACTCCCTTGGAACAATGACCAGCTTCCCTTCCTCGCACCGGACTGTCAGCAGCGTCCCTGCCCCAAAGCCCAGTTCTTCCAGCCAAAGGCCCTTTAATGTTATTGTCGGCGTCGGCTTATAATTATGCCCGCTCTGCTCATATACCTTAAATTTTCTGACATCCTTTTTCATCTGTTCCCTATCCTTTCACCGGTCCGCAGACCGAACCTGCCACTGATTCTATGTTACTGAACTTCCTTTTGGGATTTTACAGGAACCACTCCCAGACGCACCGGCCTGTGCCTTTCCCTGCAAAAAAGAAATATTTGTTTCCGAACGAAACGATAAGCTAATCTATAAAAACCATCACAACAATATGGGCGCTGTAAGTTCCCTGGCTTTCTGTAAGTAAATCTCATTTATCCCCATGGTACAGAAACACAGGTTTAACCCTCCCATAGCGCCCGGTTCACATTAAACCCGGCCGAAACCTGTCAGACATCATTACAACGCCCCGTTGCAACCCGTCAGCATTTATAAGGACTTCGGACCTTCAAATCCATCTCCAAAGGATGGTATGGTTGCTTTAATCGCTATCAGACTTTCATACTGCTGGCCAGCAATATATGTAGAAGTGTGGTGATTCCGTTCTCCCCTTTCGGGCATAAAAAAACTGGGACTAAGGAGTGCAAACCCGTTGATTTTACTGGGTTTCTCTAACCTTGTCCCAATTATAACATGAGCATCCTGAAAGGGGTGGATCTTCTCAAACTTAGCGTGGAACTCTGCTAAATCTTCTAAATCATGGGGTTCTTTTTCATGATAGCTTTCCAACAGCAGCTCCATATCTTCCGCTACGTTTTCCGGGGAAGATGTGGTAATGTCAGACACCATGTTCCTTCTGTTTTTATACTCTCCGATGGGATAGCCGTTTGCGATATCCTCAAACACGCCCGCTTTCAGACGGTAATGATATGCCTTGATTAATTCCTGATTAAGCCTTTCCTCACAGGTGGAGAGCATATAGTTGAACATAGTAAAATGCCCTGTCATCTCTTCTACGTCCTTAGTCCGAAAGACACTGCCGTCTGCCCGGATGGTACCCGTCTCAAAAATGGAGGCTGTCTGTTTTTCCGTCAGCGTACTCCCCTCGATCCGGTTGGAATTATATGCCAGTTTCCTCTGCGTAAGCGCATAGACACCGCTTCTGTCCTGTCTCCCCGCCTCAATCTGAAACCGGTCTTTTAACAGGTATATCATCTTATTTTGCTCCATTTAGCCTGCTCCTTTACCAATATATTTTAATGAGTTTTACTCTATCTTTTCTGATGTGTCTTTTCACTTCTTCGATACCTTCTTATTATATATCAACAGCTTCCCTTTAAGCAACCGGAACCTCTGGCTTTCTTACCGCCACCACTACATTTCTGGCGCTTTCCCACTCATAAGAGCAGGAGACGAGCGTAAGCACTTGTTCCGGATCGCCGCATAATTCTCCCGTTCCGAACAGCCCGAGGCTTTTTGCCTGCCTGACATATTCTAAAAGGCCGGTTTCTCCTGAAAATTCAGCCTGCTGGAACGGGAACATCATCTCTACCTTCTGTACTTCCATCATATCTTCCAGTGTGAATTTCACATCTTCCGCAATCTCATAGCCTTCCGGCGCTGTGATCTCACGCAGGGTCAGTTCCACACCTATTGGCTATGATCCGCTCAGATGCCCGGAGTGTGGCACTTCTATGTTGGTTTTAG